>Ga0315535_1000361_pt1 | contig 31929 bp, 26 predicted proteins | sample SalMarSW160220MG_2_FD_203092 | JGI IMG/M metagenome (GOLD analysis project Ga0315535, IMG submission 203092) | Salt marsh sediment microbial communities from the Plum Island Ecosystem LTER, Massachusetts, United States - Salt Marsh Sediment SW1602-20 ... | reverse complement strand
TCGCGACATATGAGATCCTGCCCATTCTGACAGGATCGCTGGCATGGATCTTCTCTTTTTCGGACTTCTCAAGCCTGATCCAGCCGGGGCTTTCAGTTTCCGTCTCTGACGAGGCCGATTTCCTGGTCGGGGCCATGCTAGCTTTAGGAGCCCGTCCCAAGGGCAGCTCGGCGCTCGACATGGACCTGAGAAGCGAGTTCGGCAGCTACCCGAACTTCTACTACATGGAGTTCAAACTTTATTTCTGAGCAGATCAGAAATAATACCAGATGCTCGCGTAGTCTTCCGGATCTTCACCGACGGCCGCCAGGCGATCGAGGTAGGTGAGAATGGGAACATCCGAAGCCACGAAACTGCTTCGCTCGACTATGTTCTTTTCCCAGGGATGGAACTTATAAACCCGTGCCCCGTCCGGCGCGACGGCCAGCAGTGAGCGGTGCTGCAGCGCACGCAAGTGGGTCTTTCCCAGGAGCGGCAAGTTGAATATCATTTCGTCGGTGCGCCGGGTACCCGGCAGCAGGCGGCTTTCTTCTTTCTGCTCTTGCAGCAGCCTGGCCAGAGGCACACGGTAATCGACCGTCTCGTTTTTTCCCTGCGTGGCGAAGGCGTAGTAGGGGTCAATGCCGACACGCCGCAGCAGCATGCGCAACCTGGCCGATTCGAAGCGGCGCGAGACGAAGAAAGTGTACACCTGCTGGTTGTAAACGCCGATTCCCCGACGCCTGAGACGGTCGATGGCTGTGACCATCTCGGGTGTTATCTCGTAAGGGTGTTCCACATGGGTAACCAGGCACACATCGCGCCGGCCGGGTTGGCGATATGAACCAAGCAAGTCGGCCAGTGACTCGGTAACGCGCATGGGCAGCGTAACGGGCATCCGACTTCCGATACGGACAAGATCTATGCGTTCGATAGCGGTCAGCTTGTCGAGCAAACCACTCAAACGGTCATCGCCCATGACCAGTGGATCACCTCCGGTGATCAATACCTCGTGGATCGCCGGGTGTGCCGCGATCCAGTCGATTGCGGCGTCGATCTTGGCCTGCGGGGCTAGCGATCCCGGGGCCAAGGGTTGTTCGATTTCCCAGTTACGCTGGCAGTATACGCAGATCTGCGGGCAAGAATTGTAGGGCTTGAGGATGCAGACGGCTGGGTAGCGCCGGGTTACGAGTTCCACCGGCGAGGTATAATGCTCGCCCATGAAGTCGAAAAACACCTCTCGGTTCTCACGGTGCTCGATCATTGCCTCCACGTAGTTCGGTGGCGGCAGTACCTGTGCGCGAATCGCAGCGTCGCGTGATCCTGCCTGATCGTCCATGAGTGATGCGTAGTAGGGCGTGATGCCGACCGGGATCCGATTCTGGTTAGCACGCCGAATGGTCGCTGCCTGCTGTTCATCGAGAGGTACTAGCTGTTCGATCTGTTCTGCTGTTTGCAGCACATGCCGCGTTTGCCATTTCCAGTCGTTCCAGTCACCGGGCGCGCCGCCTAGCAATTCAAGAATCTTGCTGCGTCTTTGTGCGCGCCTGGCCACTGACTCCTCGGCCAGGCCGTCAACGTATCGACCCATGACCTGCTCGGCGAGATGCCACAACTGATCGAGTTGCTCGGAGCGCTGTAGGGAAGCCTGTTCGGCCGACATATCAGGAGGGATGGGGGGGAATTCGATCACCTCGACCGTGTCCCGACTCTCGATGCCTCTAAACAGGCTGATCAGATCGGCGAAAAATCCACAAGTGAGATCCGGCCGGGGCTTTTGCCTTGCCAGATCCCACAGAGCACCGGTAGTGCTAAAGCCGGCCAGTACGTCCGAAGAGGCCCGGACCATGGAGCGCAGCGCCAAGATGCAGTCGCGTCGCCGGATCATCTCACTGGACGCGAGTGCTTGCTGAGGATCGGTAGGCTCGACATCGCGCTGCTCGAGCCAGTCATGGATCACGCGACGCGCCTCGTCCAGCGTACCGGCTAGCGCTAGTTGCCCAAACAGGTCATCTGCTTCAAGTCGCAGTGCCGCCGCAGTAAACTTTTTTTCTGGATTCCACAATTAATTTACCTCTTTTGTCTTTCCAGGAGCCACCAGGGTGAGGCGATGTCGCCGGGGCGACCTCGCTGCATAGGGATTGGCTCGATTGTGCCGTCATTTTTGACTACGAATCTGGTTTCGAACCGGGGTGTCCCGTCGAAGCTGATTTTACAACGCCATGAGCCGGCATGATCCGTGAGGGGCTCGTCATCCGATTTCGAGCCGGGATATGCGAGCACGTATGGCAGGGGAACTGCGTAACGGGTCAGGTGAGTGTGCCTGTTCCTGGCGCTGATGTCTGTCAGCGCCTTGATTGCACCTGACTTGCCGACGATAACCGGCTTGCCGTTTACGAAGCAGCGAGCCGTCACCGCTTGGGTCTTGGGAGTGACCGCGAAAACCACAAGCCAGGGACGTTCGCGGTTAATCGGGTCGACTCGAATGGGATCCGGTTGATAGGCCAGCCAGATCTTGTTCGCAAACGGCTCGGGGCTCAGATCGATGTCGCCAAAATCATGTTTCTCACCGGTGGCGCCGACGGTGTAACTCGCGCGGAAACGGGTGGCCTGCGGCATGGGCTCAGCGGACCTTGGCCGGCACTCGGCGATTCCCTCCGGCCGGCCGGCTCTTCGCTTGATGCTGCAACGCAAATGCTCGGAACCTGCCGAGATTGTCAGGCTGTCATCCTCTTCCACCTCGCCCCACAAGCGCACGAAGAAGTGGCTGAGCCTGTCCTTGTCGTAATACGGAGAAACCTCCAACTGAAAGGGAACTCCTTTTGCCGAGGGCGGCGGCCGGGGCGGTGCAAATTTGCTTGCATACCACCATCTGGAGGGCGAACGAAAAGCGCCCTCCGTAATGCGCGGCTCAGTCGGCTTGTGTTTCAGGCCGGGTTGGGCTTGCGAGGTACCCGTTTGATGTGGGACTCCCAGTAGGGCGAACAATTCGTCGAGCAGGTTCTTGCGATTATTGGAATCCAGCCCGGGGTTTTTCAGCTGTTCGAGCAGCGCCATCATTCCGGTAAAGACGCGATCGGCCTCTTCGCGGCGGCGCTGATACTCCGTATTGGATATGCGACAGGCATTGTAGTCGTTACACAGGGCCAGCATGCGATGCATCATCACCTGCACCAGCTCGGAGGGATCCCTGAGCTTCTCTTTCTCGACTCCCGCTCCGACCGAAAAACTTCCGATCGAGAAGCTCAGCTTGGCCTTCAGGCTCTCGTAACGCACGCGGTAGTCTTCGCAGTCCTGGCGCACGATCTCGCCAATCGGATCTGGGCAGCGATACGAGCTATAGGTGGCGCAGCCGCCCGACAGGGCGAGCAAGCACAGGCAGGCAGCCGCTTTCATGTTCCGGCCTTCTGATCTTCCCGGGTGGCTTCGATCTTGTTCGGCAGGATATGGGTCTCGACTCTCCACCAGGGATGCAACATATCTCCGGACTTGCCGAGCTGTCCGTCGAGCGGCTCGAGCTTACCGCCTTCTTTGACATTGAATAGCAACTCGCGCACTGGCACGGCGTCAACCATGACGCGGCAGCGCCAGGCGCCTGTCTTAGGAGGCCAGAGGTGCATGCCTTTAGGTAGCGTGCCTTTTGCCCGAAAAACAACAAAAGGCAGCGGAAACTCGTAGTGCCACCATTCAATGAAAGGCTGGGCGACCGATCGGCTCGAGTGCGGGCTTATCTTCTCATAGCGCGGACGATCCTGCAGCGTGCCGCTCTGGCCCGAGCCGCGGCTGGGCCTGATGGCCCCGGTGATCGACTTGTCGTCGACCCAGCAGCGGGCGGTGGCTTTCTTGTAGTCGCGCAGGCGCAAAGTCACGAACAGATGCGGGCGCTCGAAGTCGGCCGGCAGGGCTCGCGGCTCGGGCAGGAAAGAGAGCCAGCCGGCCCGCATGTCGCGATCGTAGTCGATTTTGTAACTCTTCTCGATGCTCAGGGCCAGGTCCCGGTCTTCAGAGCCCAGTGTTGCCCATGCGTCGCGCGTGGCGCTGTAGTAACCTACCTGGTAGCCGTAATGCAGCTTGGTAAAGAAAAAGTCTTTGGGTAGCTTGCAGCGGACGACATTCACGCCGTCGCCGTTCTTTTTCACCGGGCAACGCTGCTTCCTGCCGTCATCGAAACGAATTTCTACCTGGTCGTCGGCCTCGATGTGCCCCCAGAGCCTGAGCGCAATTCGCGGCGCGTAGCCGGCCACCTTCATGTTGTGCGGTTTGTCCTTGGATTTGGGCACCCAGACGTGATCTATGGTCGGCCGGCCCCATGAAGTCACGAGGCGCGGAAAACCATCCTTGACGGGCCCCGGGATGGGCGGCAGCATCAGCGAACCGAACCAGGGATCGGACGAGAAGAAGGCCTGCTTGCGCACATTCTTTTGCCTGTCGCTTTCGGGCTTCGAAGTCGAAGGCGGCAATTGTGTGCGCGGCGCGGGCTCACCTAGCAGCCGCATAAGTCTCTCGAGCAGTTGCTGGCGCTGCTGCTGGGTCAGGTCCGTCCGTCTCAACTGTTCTCCGAGTGCCACTATGGCCGTAGTGCTCTTGTCTATTTCCTCGCGCCGGCGCCGGTAATCCATAGCGCTCATGCGGCAGGCGTTGAAGTCATGGCACAGAGCGGTCATGCGCGCCGACATCACCTGGATCAGTTCGGAAGGATCGCGTAGTGCCTCGGAGTGGATGCCGGCCTCCAGTTTGGCCGATCCGATACCTGCGGAAAGGTCGACTCTCAAAGATTCATAACGCGTACGGTAGCTCTCACAGTCGTCGCGTATGATCTGGCCGATCGGGTCTGGGCAGCGGTATTCGCCCGAGGCGGCACAGCCGATGACCTGGGCGATGGCCAGCGTGGAAATTAGCAAAGTCGCTCGTCTCATGGGATTAGCCTCGCAGGATATTGCTTTGAGCTTCGAAGAGTCTCTGGGCTCCCAGTCCGGCAAGCTCGATCATTTTATCGAGTAGCGACTTGTCAAATGGTTTTCCCTCTGCGGTTCCCTGCAGCTCGATGAATTCGTTTTTCCCGGACAGGACGAAGTTCATGTCGACGTCGGCGGCGGAGTCTTCGCTGTAGTCGGGGTCGAGCAGTACCTGGCCGCCTACCACGGCACACGATACGGCGCACACCGGAAGTCTTACTGGAGATGCGCTCAATTTTGAATTTGCAACCAGCTTTCTTGCGGCCAGTTCGGCGGCCACGAAGCCGCCCGTAATGGCGGCGGTGCGTGTGCCGCCGTCGGCCTGGATAACGTCACAGTCGACGGTGATTGTGCGCGCGCCTAGGGCCTTGAGATCGAACGCCGCGCGCAGCGAGCGGCCGATTAGCCGCTGGATCTCTTCGGAGCGGCCGCGCTTCTTGCGGGGCACCCGACCAGGAGTCGAGCCGGGAAGCATCGAGTACTCGGCGGTGATCCAGCCGCTGCCGTCACCCTTGCGCTTGAGCCAGCCGGGAACTTCCTCGGCCAACGTGGCCGCGCAGAGTACCAAGGTGTCTCCAAACGAAATTTGCACTGAACCTGCCGGGTCTTTCTGGACGCCGGTGACAATGCTGATCTTCCTGAGAGCATCGTTGCTTCTGCCATCTGTGCGGGTCATCACATGCGACTCCTCGGAAAACATGGATGTTAAATCTTCAGGATCCTGACCTTATACAGCAACACTACTATCATGGCGATGGGTACGAGTACTCTCACAACCCACAGCCAAACGACAAATAGTGACTTGAATTTCGAACCCTCCTGGAACTCATCTTTTATCCGGGCCAGCGGGGCGAACCAGCCGACGAAAACTGCGATCAATATTCCCCCCAGGGGAAGCATCCAGTTAGAGGCCAGGTAGTCGACGGTGTCGAAGAAGTTCTTGCCGACGATGCTTTTCCAGGATCCGAAGATTCCCCCGCTTCCGGCCAATGCGGAAGGAATGCCGAATATCAGTATCAGCGCCCCGGGAAACAAGGTTGCCTTCTTGCGAGACCAGCCGAAGGAATCGATGAAGTGCGAGGTGACCACCTCGAGCAGTGAAATAGCTGAAGTCAGTGCGGCGAAGGCCAGCAGCAGGAAAAAGAGAATCGCCAGAAGCTCGCCGCCCGTGATCTGGGAGAAAACGACCGGGATGGTCTTGAATACCAAACCGGGCCCCTGGTTGGGCTCAAAGCCGAACGAGAAGACGACGGGAAAGATGATCAAGCAGGCCATTAAGGCAATCAGTGTGTCCAGCGAGCAGACCATGGCACTGGCCTTGACCAGGTCGGTCTTCTTGTTCAGATAGCTGCCGTAGGTCAGCATCGCCCCCATGCCCAGACTGAGGGTGAAGAAAGCGTGCCCGACCGCCTCGAGCACCCCGCCGGCCGTCAGCTTGTCGAAGTTTGGCGCGAAGACGAAGTTGACTCCTCGCACGAACCCGGGCATGAAAACGGCCCGAACTACCAATATCAGCATGATGATAAAGAGCATCGGCATTAAAATCTTCGACCAGCGCTCGATGCCTTTCTGTACTCCGCCGAAAACGATGCCAATGGTCAGCAGCATGAAAAGCGTGTACCAGAAAAGGTTTACGTCGCCCGAGACATAGAGTTTGTCAAACAGGGAGGAGATCTGCTCGGGTGATTTGTCGGCCATAAAATCGCAGATCGACATCAGCACGTAGTTTAGCGACCAGCCGGCCACCACGCTGTAGTAAGAGAGTATGATGAATCCGGTCAGCACGCCCATCCAGCCGACCATTTTCCAGTTGCTGCCGGTGCCGGCCATTTTTTCAAAGGCCACCACCGGCGAGGCCTGGGTGTTGCGTCCGATGACCAGCTCCGAGACCATGATCGGAAAACCGACCAAGGCGATGGCGAACAGGTAGATCAGTACGAAGGCGCCCCCGCCGTTCACCCCGGCGATGTAAGGAAATTTCCAGATGTTACCCAGTCCGATAGCCGAGCCCGCGGCGGCGAGCACGAACCCCATCCGGGATGCCCACTGAGCTCTTGGCATTGTTAATCCTCCCAAAAATCCGCGTGCAGTACTATCACAGGATTTGCACGATCGGTGCAAATCTTGTTTGGAAATAGTATAAATAGACAGCGAGTAGATACAAGGCTCTTTTGACTCCTGAGTCTTTCGACGTGAGATTGACCCTGGTGGTTATTTGTGTTACTCGTACCTACAGTGTGCGGGGGAGCAGGAGGCCGCACAAGATGATATCCCGCGAAGAAGCTCTGGTTCTGGTCGAGGAGAAGATCAGCAACGTAAATCTCAGGCGGCACATGCTGGCCAGCGAGGCCGTCATGCGCTCGCTGGCCGAGAGGCTCGATCAAGACGTCGAGTTATGGGGCTTGACCGGCTTGCTGCACGACATCGATCTCGAGGAGATTGATCACGATCCCGGGCGTCACGCTGCCGTCGCTGCCGAGTGGCTGGACGGCAAGCTTCCGGCCGAGGCGCTGTCCGCCGTGCGCGCGCATAACGGTGAACAGCTCGGCATACAGCGCAAGAGTGAACTCGAGCACGCACTGGCGGCCTCGGAGACATTGACCGGCCTGGTGGTGGCTACCACGCTGGTTCTGCCGAGCAAGAAGATTGCCGATCTAAAGGCCAAGAGCGTCCGCAAGCGCATGAAAGAACCGCGTTTCGCGGCGGGCGTAAATCGCGATATAATCCGAGAGGGCGAGAAACTCGGGCTGGAGCTTTCCGAGTTCATCGAATTGGGCGTGGAGGCCATGAGGGCGATCGGAGCAGAGATCGGATTGTAATAGTTTTTCGAACTCTGTCTACGGGAGGAGCCAAGGTGGAAAAGTCGTACAAGGCATTGCTGGTTCTCGACATGCTGAGAGATTTCGTGGAGGACGGTGCGCCGCTGCAGGTGCGCTCCGCCAAGGAGACCATTGAGAACATCGCAGGCGAGATTCGCTATGCCCGCGAGAAAGGCCGCCCGATCATCTATGTTTGCGATCTGCACACCAAGGACGATCCCGAGTTCGAGTGCTGGCCGCCGCATGCCGTTGCTGGAACCCCGGGCGCCGATGTAGTGGAGTCTCTGGCTCCGCAGACCGGTGACCATATTATCGAAAAGATCGGATACTCGGGTTTCTTCCGCACCAGGCTGGAGTCTTTGCTGGACGAGTTGGAAATCGAAGAGGTCCTGATCTGCGGGGTGCCGACCAATACAAGCGTGCTATATACGGCGGTCGACGCCCTGCAGCGTGGCCTGAAAGTAATCGTGCCGGAGACCTGCGTTGCCGGCACCAACGAAGAAGACCATAGATTCGCTCTTAGGCAGATCAACGAAGTGCTGATGCCGAAGAGCAAGGAATGAGAGGGGAGGAAAGGGAAATGACTGAAATAAAAGTGTTTGTAAAGGCATTCTTCGCTGTTACGGCGCTTCTAGCGCTTATCACGGCCGCTGCCGGTTGCGACGGGGGCGGCAACACGACGGTCAAATGCAGCCTCGACAGCGACTGTCCAAGCGGGCAGCAATGCGTCGGGGGCAACTGCCAGTTGCCCGGTGACCCCGGAATCATCACCTGCCAGACCACGACCGAATGCCCGATCGGCTACGAGTGCCGGGACGGCATCTGTCAGCACTATTTTGATGAGCCTGACGCCGGGGAGGACGGCGGAGATCAGGAGATAACGGACGGCGGCGATCAGCCGGGCGACAATCCGGCCGACAATCCAGCCGACCAGCCGGCGGACGAAGACACCCGCGATTTCTCCAGCCTGAACTTCACGCTGGCGGTCAGCCGCGGCGGCTCGTCGGGTCCGGCCACCCAGTGTGTCTTGAACGTTCACCCCGAGGCGAACAAGGGCCCGCTCCTGCCGGCTCAGACCCTGGCTGGAGGCTTTTTGCTCTCTGGAAAAGTCCAGAAGGCGGGTGCCGCTGTCGCCGGCGCAAATGTCTCGATCGAGGCGGAGCACCCGGAGTGCGTGCCTGCGCCTGTAACGACCAGCGCCCAGGGTGATTACTCGTTCTATCTGCCGACGGGATCCTACCACTCGATTGCGATTGCCCCTGACGGACTGGTGGGGCACGATCGCTTGAGTTTGGGCTCGACCACGACCCGCAACATCATGCTTCCGGCCACGACGGGTCTCGTAGGAGGTCCGCTGGCCGAGTCGGGGGGGCCTGATTTGGACAACTGGACGGTGATGGCCTACTACATCTCGGGAACCAACGGCGGTGAATTGGCCAACAACGGGGTGAAGACCGGACCGCCAAACGCCACCGGCATGTTCACGATTCCGCTGGAAGATGGACCGACTTACGACCTGCTTGGCTACCCGCCGGTCGGGAATCCCTATCCGCTGCAAGTACTCTACGAGGGCAAAAAGGTCGGGGACACATTGCAAAGCCACCTGGTTCACGCCGGGGCTACGCTCTCGGGTTCTGTGACCACGTCCGGCGCGGTCGGAGCGCCGGGTTGTGCGATTGCAATGCTCAACATGACCGACCCACGCTTGCAGGCGGGCATGACCTCGGGAACCAACGGCCTCTACCAGATTCTCGTAGGAGCCGGCAAGGGGGGATGGAAGGTTACGGTAGTGCCTTCGGACGCGGCCTTCGCCCAGGGTGCCCTGTATTACGTCAATCCTGAACTGTTCGTGTCTACTGACAAGTCAAAGGACATCGAACTGGGACAGGGCGAGCACATAGTGTTCACCGGAAGCCTGATGGACACCGGCGGCAGCCCGGTGGCGGGCGCGAGTGTGCGCCTGTTGGTCAGCCAGGCGCCGCTGGCCGAAGGAAGCTACTCGCTGTGCGATCCCGCACCGGTAACGAGCGCGGCCGATGGAACATTCGAGATTGCCTGTAATCTGGCGCCTTGAACTTCAGGTACGCCTGTGTGCCTGGCGCAGTTCTACTGCCAGCGTGCCCGCTTTGTAGACGCGTACCGCACCGGTGGTCTTGCTTATCACGAAGGCTATTGAAGCGGAGACTTTTGTCACGGCCATGGCCGCGGCGTTGCGGGTTCCGAGACCCAGCGGCAGATCCAGTTCGAGATCCTCGGGAGCCCTGAGGTAACGCCCCGCGGCCAGCACCACCCCGTCCTCGCGGATGACAAAGGCCCCATCGAGAATGCAGAAGTTCTTGATCGCATCGCGCACTCTGGGATCGAGAATGTTCTTCTCGCCCTCGGAGTAGCCCTGGAAAGGGTTCAGCGTCAGCTGCTTCGATTTCTCCATCACCGCGGTCGAGTCGCCGACGACAAAAATGGTGCCGACCGGCGAGCCCTCGAAACCCTCGTAGCCGACGCTGAGTGCGATGTTGAGCACCGCCTCCAGTACCTGCGAGGAGATCTCGGTGCCGGCGTGCAGGAATCCCAGCGCCGCCTGTTCCTCCGAGTGATCTCCGATTTTGGTAAGCAGGCAGGTGTCCATTGCCTGTGAACTGAGCTGGCCGGTCACGCACAGCACGCGCATTCCGTCGGTCAGCAGTCCGGAAGATATGCAAGCGGCCAGCGCCACTTTTATCTTCTCGAAACGATCGAAAGCGTATCCCGGGATCAGCTCCGAGCGGATACCGTTCTGCTCGCAAAGCGCGGCGACCTTGTCCGACGAGGTGGCCACTATGATTTTTTTCTTGAGCGACTTTTTGTTGAGCTTGTCCAACGGCGGAGGTCCGTCGCAAATATACAGGAAGTTGTCAACAGTCAGCCGGCGCGCCATGGAGATGGACTCGCCCAGAAAGCTCCTCTCGTCGACTTGTTTGGAAGTGACGGGTTTGTCCTTTTCCTTCGCCGTAGTCCGGGGAGGTTGGCCTTGCGCCTTGGAACTCTTTGTCTTGGAGGGAGTTTCTTGCTGGGCTACCATATAGACAGACTAGCCTAACGGCGTACCAGGATCAAATTTTTGGCCATACCTGCCGCAGTAGACGGCGGTTACTCAGGCGCCGACGCCCAGCCGCTGTTGCTTCTGCTCGACGATTTTCCTGATCTCTCCGGCCTGATCGTTTGCGCCCTTTTCTTCGAGCTCTGAGACTATTGCTGAAAGATCGCGGACGTCATTCTCCTCACGCTCCCTGAGCGCATTGGCCATGCGGCGTAGTTCTTCGGCTACGGCCTTCAGTTCGTCTCCGCGGCGCAACTCGTGAATGATGGGCAGCTTCCCGTCGGCGATCTCAGATAATTTGCGTCGCATCGCATAGGCTGGACCGGCAATCTTATGAGTGGCTACAATGCCGACGGCAGTAAGAGCCAACACCAGCCCTCCCAGGAAGGTGAACAGGAAGAACAGCACCTTGTGATCTTCCTCTCGCAACTCGGCGGTCAACGCCCCGTCCAGATCTGGATCGTCAAGCGAGGCGACCTGTGAGCTTTCACGGTGCGCCTGGTAGAGAAAATACCCCAACCCCGCGGATATGGCGCTGGATACCAGCACGACGGCAAGCGTGTATTTTAGCTGGAAGCGCTTGTCGAGGAGAAAGTTACGCATTTTTCTCTTTGGTTTTCCGGATCCCATGATAGACCTCCCTTCCGACTAGCGGGGGTTTTCTTCTCTCCTGGCCAGATACTGAATCACTTGCTGGACGGTAGCCTCTGCCGCAGATTTCAAGACGGTGTTCTGCAGGTCAGCTCGATCATCTTCCGAGATCGGGGACTCTTCAATCCAGGCATTGGCCTCGCCGCCCGAGTTGAACTCCATGCGCTTGCGCACCAGAGTCGCCAGCATTACGCTGACCTTGCAGATTATAGAGGTGTTGCCATTTGAAACCTTCTCCTTCATGCTCGTTATCTTGGGCATCAACAGGATGCCCGTGAGTTTGCGTTTTTTCAAGTGAGTCGCGAGATCGTCGCCGCTTAGAGCTTTTTCCTCGCCCGCGCTGAGAACTATTCCATCGACACGCTCGAGTTTCGACCTGAAGACGCGAACCAGACGAACGCCGCGCGAGCGTGTCACTCCCGTCGGTAATTTAGGCCGGCCGATGGCAACGAGATAAACCGGACTTTTCCGGTGTTTGTCCAGAAGAATCAGGGATTTCTCGGCTGATTTGGCTACCAGTTTGTTCTCGTGGGCCAAAAGGGCGGCCAGCCTCCCTCGAGATTCCTGGTCGCCGAGCTTGCCCAGAGAAAGCGCCGCGGCTGCGCGGACCACATCATGCTCATCGTCCAGAACGCTACGTAAAAGACTGGCCGCACCGCTGATCTTTTTGTTGCCTATCAGGATTGCCGCCTGGAGTCGAACCTTGAAACTTGAACTCTTTAGCGCACGTTCGAGCTTTTTCGCCATAGCCGAGTTTCCGGCCTGGCCCGGGGTTGCGATCGCCAGGCAGCAGATGCAGACAAGCAGTGATGCAGGCCACCTGTTCGTCATTGAAGTATGTCCTCGCAGCGTAACCCTTCCAGTGGCTTGCAATTGTACCCGATGTGACAGTAGCCGTCTATACAGTACACCTTTCTATCGCACTCGTTGCCGCCCGGGGTGCAAGGCCTGCGAGTAATACGGCACTCCATCATAAAATCGTCGCAGGAATCCTGGGGGCACTGATCATCGCTTGAGCACAAACAGAAGCCGAGTTCGTCGCCTTCTTTGATGTAACACTTGCCGGATTCGCACTCATCGTCCGAGCGGCAGTTGTCGCTGGTATAGACTATTCGAACCGAAAAGCAATCATATCCGTTGGGGCAGGGCTGACCTTGGCTGCAGTCAACGCCGCAGTAAGGCGGCAGGCTCAGGTCGCCTCCCTTGACCAGGCAGAAATTCGGCCCGCTGCCGCATTGGTGTGGTTCGTATATCGTGGCCGACTTGCAATAAGCACAATATGGACCGCGAGTGTCGTCGTAACAGGTCATGCTTTCGGTATCGCAAAGTTGTCCATAGTCGCAATAGCCTTTGTCCTCGCACATTCCTTCGTGGCATCGTTCCTGGTAGCACACCTGACCCAAGGGACAGTCACCGCTGGTTATGCACTTGCCGACGCAGCGAAAAGAGTTCAGATCGCATACCTGTCCCAGTGGACATTGGGTATCCTTGGTGCATTTGCCCAGCTCGATGCAGTTGCCTGTTGTGCTGTCACAGAAAGTACCCGAGGGGCAATCGAGGTTTGTGTCACAACCCATTCTCTTTCGGCAGTGCCCGTCCGGAGCACAGTACTCGTCGTTTTTGCAAACACTGTCGTCGGCGCACAGACACAGTCCGGTGCTTGTTTCGCAACGGAAACCCACCGGGCAGTCTTCATCTTGTGTGCAGAAAGAACGCAGCCCCTCGCTCTGCTGGCATCCCGCTGAAAAGACGAGCAACAAGGATATGAGAAACAGCAGTATCTTCGAGAATGTCATGCGTCAATTCCCCAGGTCGCTGCAGTCAAGCCCTTCTTGCGGAGTGCAATTGCGGCCGAGCAGGCACAACCCGTCGATGCAGTAAATCGGCCTGTCACAGTCGGCGCCGCCCGGAATACACGGGCGGCGGGTCAGGCGGCACTGACCGCTGAAGTCATCACACGAATCCCCGGGACACTCGCTGTCAGATACGCAAAGGCAAAAGCCTACCTCGTCGCCTTCGTTGATATGGCACTCGCCTGAGTCGCACTCGTCATCAGCGCGGCACGAGCCCTCCGGGGCTGTCAATATCAGGCTACAGTCGTAACCGTTGGGACATTCTTGTCCCTGACTACAGTCTACTCCGCAGAACGGTTCCAGGCTGGGATCGTTGTTGGTCATGACACAAAAATTAGGTCCCGGGCCGCAGCGGTATGGATTTGAGACATCTACCGGTTTGCAATGTCCGCAGAAAGGTCCCTCGGCGTCGAAACAGGCGTCGGTCTGGGTATCACACAACTGTCCGTAATCGCAGTAGCTCTTGTCGTCGCATCCGCCTTCCAGGCAGTCATTGTCCCGGCAGACGAGTCCCAGGAGACAATCGCCGCTTGTGTGGCAGCCCGGGGCGCATTCGAAGAACTCGGTGCATATCTGTCCCGGGGGGCACTGGGCGTCCTTGGTGCACTTGCCGAGTTCGATGCAATTGCCGGTCGTGCTGTCACAGAACGTGTCGTCGGGACAGTCCTGGTTGGTGTCGCAACCCATGCGCTTACGGCAACGTCCGTCTGGAGCGCAGTATTCACCCTTGTTACAAACCTCGTCGCCGGCGCACAGGCAAAGCCCGCTTGCAGGATCACAGCGGAAACCTTCCGGGCAGTCCAAGTCCTGTGTGCAAAAAGAACGCAGGCGCTCAGCTTGCGCGCAACCGCTCAAAGAGAATATCAAGATTGACCCCGGCAGCATGAGCCACAAACGACGGAATGACATGGCGATTGGCTCATGACCCCTTGATCCGGTCAAGGAGCATTGAAGACGGCGAAATTGATTGTGTAGTCCGTCCAGCGTCCCGATCCGAGTTGGCCGTAATTGAAACGGCCAAAGTCGAAGCGGGGCGAATTCGCCGTGTAGATCAACAAGATCAAGGGTTCGCCCTGGGGCAGCATGCCCAGGAGTTCCTGCGGCAGGTTAATCTCTGTTACATTACCGGGCAGGATCACTCTCCAGAGCACGTTGGGAATCAGTTCGTTCGTTTCGATCAGCACCTCGCAAAGCTCGGGTGTCGAACCCCCGATAGTCCAGGCGATGTGGCCATCCGTCAGCTCACCGTCAGCGGGCGGGTCTGTGATCTCGGTAAACCCCAGGAAGGGTCCAAGCGTGACGCCATCGCCGATTTCACCCTCCTGGCGGCGGAAAGTGTAGGACAGCGGGTAGCTGCCGTTGATGCTGGCCAGTCCCACGAAGATGAAGGCGCCCGAGGCGGCCGACGGCAACCCATTCAGAACCATTTCGGTCCCGCTGCTCGAATCCTGGGAAAGGTAGATGATTCCATCCCAGCCCAGGTCCAGGCTTACGTAGGCGCTGTAGCTGGCTTCGTTCTCCGAATCTCCCAGTGGCGGGTCTTCAAGGTGCACCGGCACCGAACTATCTAGGTAGGTGCTGAGAATAATATCCTGGCCCGGGAGAGGGTCTTCGTTTATCAAGCTAATGTTGCGGTGTACACCCAGCAAGGCCGGGGTGAAGGTGTTGGTGCCGCTTTCATATGATCCGAAAAGAGCATACACCGAGTAGTTGCCAAGGCGCAGGGTGTACTGGTACATGTCGCCGTCGTTCTCGATAACCTGTCCCGACGGAATCCCGCCGTAGGGCGGGACGGAATAGATGCTCCAGGAAGTCAGGTTGACCCGGGCCTGCATGCTGGTGGTGGGACCGCTGGGCAACCCGGGAATATCCTTGAAGCCAAAGACACGACCGCTAAGGTCTGCCGTCTTCAGGTCTCCTGGCTGTATCTGGATCGGCTCTTGCTCGTTGGGATAGAGATAGACGGTCAGGTTAGCAGCCTCGAAACCGCCGACCGTGACTGCTTCGAAGCCTTCTTTGGCCACCGTTACGCTAAGCGCCCTGACCAGCGCGGGACCGGAAAATGTTACCTGTCCGCGATCGTCGGTCTGGCCCGAGATGGCTGGCTGATCTATTAACACCGTGGCGCCCGGAACTGGGTCACCGTAGTTATTGTTACTACCGTCGAGCGCGGTAACGTTGAGCGAGCCGACCAGGGGACCACCCGATGCGCCACCTCGATCATTTGTCGGATCGAAATAAGCAAACCCGGCCGGCAACTCGAATTCCTCGGCGCCCTTTGTGATCAGTACATTGACCTCTCCGGGATCTCCGCGCGGTGTGCGGGCGGTGAGTATCGAGTCGGATCTGACCTCGATGATCGTGCCTGGCTCACCTCCGAAGAAAATTTGCATGGCCTTGCTGAAACCCTGTCCGTAGCAGGTTACGTATGTGCCGCCGGCCATGGCGCCCATGTCCGGATCGATCCGCAGCAGGGAAAGATCGCTCGTATAGTTGAAAGCATTGAAAAGAACGTCTTCGGAGTCGTCATCACGCACACGCAGGTCAACAGCACCGGAAGGTCCCGGCGGCGACAACCCGCTAATGCCCGTGTCTCCTTGCAGCACGAGCGATCCGGCAGGAACGCCTCCGAAAAGAACCTCGACTCCGTCGTGGAAACCCGAGCCCTGCAGGTTGAAGGCAGTGCCGCCCGCGGTCGGACCGACTGCAGGATCGAGTGAGTTCGCCTGCAACGGGACAAAGTAACGAAAAGCGTCGACGGCCTGAGTTTGCTCGCTTGACGTTTTTACTGTGACTGTTACCGGGCCCTGCTGTCCCGCCGGCAGCGTCACGCTCAGGCTGCGGTCGTCAATCACTGTCAGATCGCTTGCCGGGCTGGCGCCGAAGAGTGCTTCGTCAACGCCGCCGGCAAAGCCTTCACCTACGATTGTAACCGTTTGTCCACCATCGATCGGTCCGCTTGCCGGGGCCACTGCCAGCACCGTAAGCGATCCCTGGGGCTCTTCCAGATAGACGAAGCCCCCTTCTAGCGTGGATGCCTCGAGTGGACCCTGTGCGATCACATCGACCCCGCCCGCGCTGCCGGGAGGCGTCGATGCCTCCATAACCGTGGACGAGAGCAGGTTGACATCAGCGGCCTCCGAGATGCCGAACAAAAGACGTGTGGAGTCTTCGAAGCCCAGGCCCGTCGCGCTGACGGCCGTTGTGCCCGAAGTCGGGCCGGCCACAGGCTGAATCGTTTCAAGAACCGGAGCCGGGTGATAGCGCACCGCCCTGAAGAGCAGGGCGCGTCCGTTGCGGTTTACTACTTCAATATCGGCTTGGCCCGGCGTGCCGGGAGGCGCCAGAGCGCTGACACTCGTACTCGACTCTACGTTGGTGGCCGAGCAGCAGCGGCCGGCGACTAGAACCTTTGTATCGGGCGAAAAGCCCGTCCCCGAAACAGTTATAGAAGTTCCGCCGTTGGCCGCGAGGTCGGAAGGTTCGACTTTGAACGCCGTGACCGTATCGAAGTAGGAAAAAGCGTTTTCGAGAACATAGCGTCCATTGGGATTCTCGACCGCCACATCCGTAGGTCCGGCGACGCCTGCAGGAGTACGCACGCTGATCATGTCGTCACGTATCACCTCGATGTCGATGGCCGAGTTGTCGCCGAAACTCACGCTGGTGACGTCGCGAACGTCGAATGGGCTGTCGCCGATTCCTTCGACGAAGCCGGATCCGATGATGTTGGCCCAGGTCCCGCCCTCTATCGGACCTCTCGACGGCAGCACTGCCTGAACCTTGAGCTCGACCGGTCCGGCGTCGGCCCCGTCTTGCGTGTCGCTATCGCCTGCATGATCGCCGCCGTCAAAATCATCGCCGCCGTCGACATCGAAAGCGTCCGCGTCTTGACCGGCGTCGCGCGCAGAGTCGCCCGAGCAGGCCGCAATGAAAAACGAGGCAACCAGCGCAACAATCATCAGCCATGGAAAATATCTGCTTTTCATATCGGCATCTTTCATTGCCGTCCACCCGAGCCGTTCCGGGGCAGCAAATCGATTGTCATTTCGTAGCGGTTGGCTGTTTGCGGGGTTCCATAGATTCTAATGAAGAAGCGTGTGCCGGGATCGTCGTCGGCAAAGACGAACTCGCTGTTGCCGGCGGTAGCTGAACGCATCACCAGCGTCTGGGCGTCGCCGGCTACAAGATCGAGGTCGAGATCACCCTCTGCCACGGGATACTCGATACGAACCTCCAGGCGTTTGTCCAAAGGACGCTGGAGCACGAACCAGTCTTCATCGTGGGGACATACGGCAAGAGCACTATAATCTCCCTGTCCCACGGTGGCGGCCTCGTAGGCCGAGTCGTTGGGTTCGAATTCGTCGTCATCGCAGGGTATGCCGCGCGAAACGGTAACTACCAGGTCGTACTCGGCACGTGGATCCGTAGTTTGTGCCCGCAACAGGTATGCCCCGTCCTCGGCCACTGTGTAATCTATCAGCAACGATGTCTCCTGCAGAACCTCTTGTGCTTCGGGGTCAAACAAGACAACCTGGAAATGATCGGCCGCCAGAAAATCGGTATTGACGATCACCTGTAATCTGTCTCCGCGGCTCAAATCGATGGCGAACCAGTCGAGATCGGCAGGGCACAAGGTAAAACCATCCGTGCGTCCCGTGAAAAGGGGAGCGGCCGTCGCCGGGCTTTCGTTGGGTTCGGCTGGATCCGGCTGGCAACTGGAAGGAATGCATTGTCCTTGCGACGGATCGCAGATTGTGCCCGAGGCGCAGTCGGCGTTGGAAAGGCAGGCTGGAGTGGGCACAGTACACTGGTAGGTCTGCGGGTTACATATCTGTCCCGGCAGACAATCACGGTTGGTCACGCAGGCATTTTCTCCCTCGCAGCGCATGGTCTCGGTGTTGCAACGCATACCGACGCCGCATTGGTCGTCCGAGAAACATTCGACGCAGCGACCGTTCTCGTCGCAGACCAGGCCGTAACCGCAGATGACATCCTGGTTGGCGGGAGTGCAGGCACTGATGCAGTGATTGGAGGCCAGGTCACAAACCTCCTGAACGGCACAGTCCGCGTCGCGGTTGCAACCCAGGTCGTCGATGCATACCAGGTTTAGCGGATCACAACGCTCGGAGGCGGCACAGTCATCGTCGGCCGAGCAGGGCACGACATCGTCAGCTCCCTTGCAGTAACCCTGAACGCAGAAAGATCCCAGATCGCAGTCTTCGTTGAGGCGGCACTCGTCTCCGCCGAAAGGCTGGCATAAACTGGTAAGCGGATGGCACCACTCGTTTACCAGGCAGTCACGGTCACGGGCGCAGGGTCCGCAGATTCCGTCGACGCAACCCAGCTTGCCCGGACAGTCGAGTCGTGACGCGCAAGTTGTGATATCGGGACCAGCGTCAGTGTCACCGCCCGGCCCGCCCTGGCAGGTGGCAAGAAACAGCGCCGCCAGCGGCAAACACAGTTGTAAATGTAGCCGCCTGAACATCGATCTACTCCTGACCATCGGGCATGCTGATGGTGCCCTCGGGCCATTTTATTCTAGCTGCGCTCCACTGTTGGCCCTGCGAGAACAGGCGTTTTGTCAACTCGGCTTCCAGGATTCCGTCGACATAGATTCGAAGCGTTGCGCTCGTAGGTTCTTGTCCCGACGGCGTGTGGGATGCGAAGTAATCGACGAAGACCTGGAAGGTTCCCCCTATGGGATCGTCGTAGCCGATGGTTTCCGGCCCGAAGCCCATCAAATCGTCACGTAGCAGCTTGGGATCGTCCCCGGGATCGCCCGGGGCTCCCCAGTCGGGATCACGATTGCCAAAGTAACAATCGAGCGCTCCGTTCAGAGTCCCTCCGGGCGCAAGCATGTGCAGGTCGAGATCGGCCAGCGGCGAGTCCCAGACGAGCTCAAGCAGCAAGCGTTCGGCCGGAATTGCCGTTATCACAACCCGGTCGGGCAACAGGCTCGTAAGATCGGTGCTGTCGGTAACGAACAGTTCCGCCTCGTATACGCCGACAAGATCGGGGGTCATGGCAGCCTGGGCCAGTGTTTCGTCCGCGAGCACAGTCGCCGATCCCTCGGGCCGTCGCACGAGCGTCCAGGCGAAGCTGAGCGGCAGGTCGCCGTCGGGATCACTGCTTTGGCTTCCGTCGAGCACTACTTCCTGCAACGGGTCAACGTCCTGGTCGGGCCCGGCATCGGCCAGCGGAGCGCGGTTCAGTCTGGCGGTCAGACGCACTTCAACCCGAGGATTGAATGGATCGGCGGCCTGGACGATCATCTCGCCCTCGCCGGGCGGCTGGCTCGAGAGATTAGGCCGGTAGGCCAGGCGAACCGGGATTTCGACGCCCGGAGCGATCTCGCCGGGCTTGGTCGAGGAAAGAATCTCGAAGTCGTGATTTGTCGATGTACTCAGTTCGATGGCCGTTACCAGCAAGGCGCCATTGCCCACGTTGCGTATCGTCACCTGACCCAATCCGACCTGACCGGCGTCGACCTTACCAAAGTCGACCCATTCGGGATCGACCTCGAGCGCGCCCTGTCGGAAACCATCACCGCCCAGGGACACCTCGGCGCTTGGATGAACCGGATCATTGCCGCTAATGAGCATCACGGCCTCGTAGCGCATGACCTGTGACGGGGCGAAGCTGACGCTTAGCATGCCCTTGTGGGCCGGCTCGATCACGGCGTCGTAGTCGGAGACGGAGAAGACAGAGTCTGGATCGCCGCTGAAGGTAGGTTCAGACAATCTCAGTGGACTTGCACCGGTGTTTTGAATCTCGATGCTACGTGTGGCTGAGCGCCCGACGGCGATGGCTCCGAACTCAATAGCATCGCTTCCAACCTGCATGTTCGGCGGGGTCTCGATTAGCACATCTTCGTTGCAACCCGCGCAGGCGCAGAAGAACAGAGAAGCCACGATTAACGGAGTAGAGCGCATTCACGACTCCTCGGGAATGTAGCCGACCTCGATCACGGCGGCAAAAGGCGGTAGCGCTCTTCCGTAGAAGCGAATACTGTTGGACTCTTCCTCGTAACTCCAGCCGTCGGGCAGCGCCTGGCTCAGGATGCAGGTGGCTCCGTAGACGTCCTCGGCGGCGCCACCGCAGTCGTCATAGAATTCGGCGCACACGTCACGGGGCATGGGCTCGGCCGCGCAACTCGTCTTGACCCAGACGGCTAAAGTCGCGGGTATGGGGGCTTGCGAAAGCGTGAAGTAGCGCTTCAGGCCTGCCGCCGAGAAACCGAGTTTGTCCAGGTTGCCGGCAAAGTCGTCCGAGCAGATGCTCAAGGAAAGGCCTCCGGTCTCGGTTGCCACCTCTGAATAACGCACACCGGGTTCGGCGTTCTTGCTTTCGCGGCACCAGGCCGGAACCTCCGGAACATCCCCGACAACGGCGGCTGCCTTTGACATACCGTCGTTGCCGATACCCTTGATCTGCTCAAAGCGCCTGACAAAGTAACCCGGTTCGCCGAAAGAGTGGTCGTCTTCGTCGGAGACGAAGATGACGAACAGGTAGGCATCGTCACGCAAGAAACCCTTATTGGCTCCCGAGATTAAAGGCTCGCTCAGGGCCAGCAGGGCTGTGGCCAGGCCCTGCTCGTCTCCCTTTCCCTCGGTGCCCACGTTGACGTCGGCCGCGAAGACGGCTTTTGCGTTTGGAGTGGCACGGCTGATGATGGGTACTTCACCCAGCAGGTGGCCCTGGTGCTCTGGATTATAGATGTCGGTCGAGGTGACCCCGATATGGTAGTCGGCCCCGCTGGACTCCAGGTATACGAAGAAATGATCGAAGTTCTCGGCCAGGGCCTGCTGTTCCTCGGACATGGAGGCCGAGTTGTCAACCACCCACAACACGTCGATGCGCGGCACCGAGGTCTGCTCGAAGACGTCCACCTGCGTCCCGGGTGGTGTGCGCACCCTGAAGCGCGTGCTGTCACAGCCGGCTACGAGCATGGCCACAAGCGGTACGGTCACGAAGGCCAGGTAGCTCAGCTTGAAAAAATATCTAATTATTGCCGAGTAAAACATCACTTGATGATATTGGAATGGGGCTTGAGAAAAGTCAACGCCGACGGTCAAATGGTTTGAGATCAGGCTTGATTCCTGATCACGGCAGGGGGATATAGCCTTTCTCCTGGAGCATCTTGATCCTGTCACGCACGCGCCTGATTGTCTTTTCGGCCTGCTTTTGCAGGTCATCGTAAGTGACGTTGGTTATCAGAGCCACACCTTGCTCGATGGCTTTCATGCCCACCGCCGCCGCCACCCGCGGAAAGACTTCCCACTCGTCCATGGTGGGGATCAGGTAATCATCTCTAAGTCCCTTGTCCTCGGCGCAGCGGGCCAGTTCAAAAGCCGCCTCGAGGCACATTTCGTCCGTTATCGACCTGGCCCTGACATCGAGAGTGCCGCGAAAGATGCCGGGAAAGCCCAGAGAGTTGTTCACCTGGTTGGGAAAATCCGAGCGTCCGGTGGCCACCACGCGGGCACCGGCCTCTTTGGCGTCCCAGGGCCAGATCTCGGGAATAGGATTGGCGCAGGCGAAGACGATCGCGTCCTTGGCCATTTGGGCCACCCAGTCTTTTTTTATTACGTCAGGCCCGGATTTCGACAGCGCGATCAGCACGTCCGCGCCTCGCATGGCCTCGGATGCCGGGCAGTCCAACTGCTTTTCGTTGGTGATTTGGCAAAGCTTCCACTTCTCGGGCGCTATCTCCTTCAACTCCGTTCGCCCGCGGTGCAGCGTGCCCTTAGAGTCGCACATGACTATTTCTCCGGCGGGTACTCCGGCCAGGATCAACAGGTGGGCAATGCGAATATTGGCGGCCCCTACACCATGCATGACGATCTTGATCTGGTCGACGTCCTTGCCCACGACTTTGAGCGCATTAATAAAGCCGGCCAGCGTGACCGCGGCCGTTCCTTGTTGATCATCGTGCCATACCGGAACACGGCACTCACGACGAAGTGTTTCGAGAATATCGAAGCACTTGGGCGAGGAAATATCCTCGAGGTTGAAACCGCCGAACGAGGGCTGCAACCACTTGACTGCGGATATGATCTCTTCCGGATCTTTTGTATCGAGACATATGGGCACGGCATCCACGCCTCCCAGGTACTTGAAAAGCATGGATTTGCCTTCCATTACCGGAATAGCCGCCTCGGGGCCTATGTCGCCAAGCCCCAGTACCCGGGTCCCGTCTGAGACCACCGCGATCATGTTGCCCTTGGCAGTGTGTTCCCATACTTTTTCCGGATTGTCCTTGATGTCCATACATGGCGCCGCCACGCCCGGCGTGTACCAGATAGCGAAGTCACTGAAGTCGCGCACGCATGCCTTGGGACAAATCTCGATCTTGCCCTTGTAAAAAGGGTGAAGCCTCATTGCTTCTTGCGCGGGCTTTTCTGCCTTTGCCAGAAGTTGTTCCTTGGTGAGCTTTTTCACAGGCATATTGTCCTCCTTGTCTGGTCCGGCACCAAGGATAAGAAAATAACGTACAATATTGCTGTAAGCTGTATTCCACTTTTGTCAACACTGTTGTCTTACGTTTATGCTCCAGGTAAGATGGCGCAGCCAGGGAGAGGGAATGCAAAGAAGAATCCTGAGCAGGTCGGGTGCCTTGATTTCGTTCATATTTTGTCTGTGCCTGAATTCTTGCGACGGCACCTATGCAGTCCCGCTCGACTTGGACTCTGCTCCTGTTACGCCTGAAACTCTCGGGCCTATTGTGGCAAAGGTCGACGGCGATGGGCTTCGTCTTGGCGAGATCGACGAGTATTTCGCCCTGGCTCGGAATTTGCGCGCAGCTAACGATCTGCCGGCGGGTGATATCGATTCCGGGAAAGGGCGGCTCGACTTGGCAATTGAACTGGTTGCTTTAGCTGTACAGGCAAGGGCCGCGGGCATCGATGGCTCGCCGGTCGTCGACGAGCTTACCAAGCGTCTGTTGGCCAGGGCCTATCTCGATCGACTGGCTGCCGAAAGCGACAGGCTAGAGGTAAGCGATAGCGAAATTCGCGCTGCCTTCGAGCGCGAAAAGGCGCGCTACATGGCTACAGGTTATTCGGACATCTTCGAGCCGTCCAGCATGAATTTTGTGGCGTTGGCGATAGGTTTTTTCCCGGATCTGCATGTACCCGGAAAGGGCGAGCAACCCGTTTGCTCTCGCGATCAAGCGATCGAGCTGGGCAAAAAAATTCATGCTTCGCTGGCCGGGTCCGCGCCGGATCTGGATGTGTTTATGTCTGATGCACGGCGATTCGAGCTTGGTCACCCCACGCTGGTGGTCAATGAATACTGGAGAACTCTGGGGGATCCGCAACTGAGCGGAATTGATCCGACCTTGCACACAGCGGCATTCTCGCTGCGCTCCGAAGGAGATCTGAGCGAGCCTGTCGTTACTGACGAGGGAGTTTTCATAGTCAGGCGGGGATACTTCCGGCCCGGCAAAGGTGAGCGACTTTCCGATGTTAGAGATGCACTCGTTGCCGGAGTTCGCAACCATCACAGGCACACACTTTTGCAGAAACAACTTTCAGCCCTACTTAAAAAATACGGGGCGCGAACATGGCCCGAACGCTTGGCCGACTCCGATGTAAAGAGTTCCCGGCGGCCCGGACAGCGTAGAGATACTGACTAATGGCAGTACTTGTGCAGCGGCGAAAATGCAGACTTCGCGAGATTGTCGTTGTGCTCATGTCATTGTGTGCTCTTGCGGCGGCGGCCGAAGAGCACAAGACCACTACTGACGAGGCCGGCCTGTTGTATTCTTCTCAGGTTCTTTTTGGCACTGACGGTTTTCCGCAGGTGACAATTGGACTTATGGATGACCAGCAGAACGTCGAATTATCCTCGGCGGATGGCCTGGTATTGACCTATCTAGCGGCTGATTCACAGGATACCAGGATTACGACGCTCAATGTCGCTGCCAATGCGATCCGTAACTTCGTCATCGGTGATACCAGCAAGGCCAGTGTCACTTACTGGTGCGGCGTCGCTAGCCTGCGGTTCAGCCATAAGGACCTGCTTAGCGAGTTGATTGCCAAGTGGCGCGCAAGGGGAGAGCAGCTCCAGGTGTTCGAGACGGGCAGCGTCTTCGGTATCCGTGGACACGTGATCGACAATCGCACCTATGTCTTGGCGACCAGGTCCTTCGACAGCGAGCAAGAGGCCCGTCAAGCGGCGGCGGAGATCTTCGATCGTTACGGGACGAGAACTTTCGTGCATGCCCATCTCAGCCGACGCCCATCTGGAACGATTCGAGTTGTCGACGGAGAAGGAAAGCGGCTCGCGCTGGCGTCCGATCTGGTGACTGTGCGACCGGCCGGAAGTGCTCCGATTCTGGTGCAGAGAGTTGAGTACGGCAGGGGATACAAGTGGCACTCTTACAAAGACCGCCGTTTCGCGGGGGCGATTTTGGTAACATTCGATCGCAACGGCCGGCTTGCCGTGGTCAACCGTGTGGATGTCGAACGCCTGCTAGAGGGGTTGGTGCCGGCCGAAATAAACTCATCAGCGCCAATGGAGGCGCTCAAGGCCCAGGCCGTCGTGGCCCGCGGGGAGGTTTTTGCCAAGATCGGCGCACGCCATTTCCTGGATCCATATTTACTGTGCGCATCCACTCATTGTCAGGTGTACTCGGGAGTCGATGTTGAAAAGGACAGACCGAGTCAGGCCGTGCGCGCCACTCGGGGAGAGTTGTTGTTTCTGGGGGCCAAACTGGTCGATTCGGTCTATAGCGCCTCGTGTGGAGGCCACACCGAGAACAACGATACCGTATGGTCCGATCCTCCCAGTTTGGCTCTGCGCGGCGTCAGCGATATTGCCCCCGTTGGAGAGCAAAACTGGCCGTCTCCCGGCAGCGATCTGCACGCTTGGTTGACGGCCTCACCGCCGGCCTGGTGTCGTTTGTCCACTCTCAACCGTGAAGGTATTTTCCGCTGGAACAAAGTCATTTTGTCGACAGAGATGGATCGGCTGGTGGCCAAGCTGAAGCCCATCGGCCATGTAGTGTCCATACAGGTACTTGCGCGAGGAGTTTCCGGACGGGTCAAGGTCATCAGGGTGGTGGGTACCGGCGGTGATCTGCTGGTTCAGCGAGAATGGCCGGTGCGGCAGCTTTTCGGCAACCTGCGAAGCGGTATGTTCGAGGTCGAACTGAAGTACGACGCCGAACAGATGCCGGTTGCCTTTGTCTTCCATGGAGGCGGATGGGGGCATGGAGTGGGGTTGTGCCAGATAGGCGCAGTGGGCATGGCCGAACATGCCCGTGATTACCGACAGATTCTTGGTCACTACTATGGAGGTGCTCGAGTGTTCAGGCTCTACGGCAGATCGCGAAAATCTACTGCCGCAGCGGCAAGGGATCTGGCGCCCGGGATTCCCGCTTCCGGGCCCTGAGAGAGATACGAGCCAAGTTGACAGTGTTTATCACCAGGTGACAGACAATGGGGGCCAGCAACGTGGATGTCCAGACCATCAGCCAGCCGAGCACGAATCCCATTCCGATTGCCATTAATGTCCATGGCAAATAGATCCGTGTGGGTCCGAGGTGTGCCAGCCCGAATACCAGGCTGGTCAACAATAGTCCCAGGCTTGGCTGCATCGCGCCCCGGAAAAACGCCTCCTCGGCTACTGAACTAGTCGCGGCTAAAAAAATCACCTGTCCGGCCGATAACGGGCCGAGGATAATAGTAAACTCGTCTTCGAGCCGGCGTGCCCAGGCAAATAGGCGTACGCAATACCAGTCGCAGGTCACGATGATCAGGCCGGCAGCCAACCCGATGACGGCTCCCGAAAGATGGCGCACGAAGGAAATGCCCGCGGGCGTCGGCAGCGGGCCGTCACCGCGCACCATCGACCAGGCCATGGACGCAACTAGCAGAGCAGCGTAGGCGATGCCAACTATGATGAATACCCGGCTGCGACGGCCCGAGTTTCTCGACATTGTCATGCCTCTATTTCGTTCCTGTAGGGGGCTGGTACTGGTTCAATGAGCGTGACGCCTCCAGCGATTCCAAAAGCGCTTGAAGCGTTTCAAGATGCCTTTTTTTAAAGGAGCTTTCGTCTTGGCGGTTTGCTCGAAGTCGGCTCGTTCAGGATTAGCCACATCTTGTATCTTCTTGAAGCAGCGCGAGCAGATGTTGCTGCCGATAGCATTGAGCTCACCGCAATAAGGACAGGGGATCATGTCCTCCATTTTTTCTCTCCTTGGCATATCGAAACGAACGCCATTCATGGTAGGTGTCGCTCGCCGGTCAATCAAGTTTTTTTACTCTTGGCTAAGCCTATTGGCTTCTATTCGGCAGTGGGTCAATTTATACCCACCAAATCGCAGCCTTTCAGCGGCGGTTGATAATGCACCGTTTTTCAAATGGAAGAGCAAAAATGCCTTACAAAATGGTCACTCTAGTTACCAGTTGTGTAACTCATGGGAAAGCCTCAATAGTTTGTAACTAATTGTAAATACATGACAATAATTTTCATTCAACTGGTTCAACGATGTTGACAAAGCCCCGAGGTTGGGCTAATGTTCTTCATGGCAAGTTAGGGATTTTGGAGGAATCAAATGTAACGTTCTTTGGCTGTTTGGGTAACGGTTGGCCTTCCCGTTTCCCCCTGTCTTCGTGGCCAAAGAATGATGAGGGACCCTTCGTGGGTCCCTCGTTTTTTAATGAAGGTCTGTATGATTGTTGTCTGGGTTTCCCAAGTTACTTTTCGACTCGCCCAGATTTGATGCAAGTGGTACAGACACGCTTTGTAACGCGCTTGCCATTTTCGAAAACGTGGACCTTCTGCAGATTGGGAAGTTGTCTCATTCTGCTTTTGTTATGCGCATGGGAGACGCAATTGCCGGATAGCGGTCCCTTGCCACAAATTTCACATCGCTTTGCCATGTTCAGATCTCCTTGTCGCGGACGCTTTCCAGGGTCTCACCCCGGTACTCCAACCCGCAAAGAGGACCGAGGTAGCATATCGCGCCCCGAGAATCAACCATTTTATGACTCAAACCCATTTTTTTCATGGGTAACTAAAGGATTTTTTTCAACTTCAGTTTTTCTTCCAGCAGATCGACTGTCTGCAGTGCCGTTTTGGCGGCGCCTTCAACTCCGAGACCTGGAATTGTCTCTGGGCCGCAAAACAAGATATTTTTGTAAGGTGTTCGGCAAGGCAGGACGGCGCAACCCAGGCTTATCTCGCGCTTGCATTCAAAGATGGGCATAAGCGACCATGGATCGGGATGAGGCTCGTCATCCGCTCGCCCCTCCCAGAAAGGGCTCGATTGGCTCTGCAGGCACTGATCGAGAAATGGTACAAACCATCTGGCCGTATCGATCATCTCCTTGTGCAACGGTCCCAGGAGCTCTCGACCCAGTGTGCGTTTATTGTACGCCACACGGCAGGCAAGGCTGAGCATTGACTTCCCCGGCGCGCCAGAAAATTCGTTGTTGTGCACCAGGATCAAGTTGCCTTCCCGCAGTTGCTCGTCCGGGTTGCGAGCAATTAGAACCTGATTTCCCATTCCCGCCGGGAGGCAATCCGTCGGCAGCACCAAGTTTACCACGAATATACTGCCCTGTTGGCGCACCGAGTTTGCAGCACGCATCATTCGCTTGTGTCTTGCATCTAGCGGAAACAAGTCCAGGCAACGTCCGATGGGCAAGCCGGCTACGAGTGCGCCGCAAGTATAGGTTTTATCGCCACGAAGGGTCTTTACACCTCGTGCCTGTTTGCCCTCGACCAGGATCTGTTGGGTTACCGTTTTCTTTTCCACCGTACAGCCGATTTTATCGATCGCATTAGTGATGAGCTCTTCGAAGTTCCATACCGTTCGCGGACCGCCAAGCAGCGCCAGAACGAAATGCCCGTTGATGAAAGTGGGATCTGGGTCCTGATGAAGCCATGAGTGAAAACCTGCGGCCGCGGCCAGGATTCTCAGCATAGTAGGCCAGGCGGAAGGCGGCGGCAGCGTCTCATTTGCCAGCTTCTCAGCGGCACGGCTTGTTTTTGTCTCCTCGCGCCAACTGTCCGGTGGCAGCAGAGGCCGCTCAAGAATCTCACTGCGGAAACGATCATCCAGAGAGCGTAGGCCGTCGATCAGCCCGAGGATAGTCTTCTTTTCAGAGGGAAAAGCACGCTCCAACTCGGCCTCGAGACCCAATCTATCGGGAACCAGGTCGATGCGTTGCAGGGGTGTGACGACCTGCAGGGCCGGGTCATCGCAGCCTAGCAAGTGTACCGGATCTTCAACTCCCAACTCGTGTAACACCCGGTCAAGCAGGGGAGCGTGACCGAAAGGCGGCAGCACGCTCGGAAGGGCCGGCAAAAGCATACCCTGAATGGAGTAGACGGGCCCGGGATCGCCTTGCCCGATCTGCAGTACACGGTAGCCGCGTTTTGCGAGCAGGCCGGCGGTCATCAGTCCCGCGACGTCGGAACCGACGACAATCACATCGTAATAGCTTCCGCGCGGCATGGCCTAGACCATCTACGTGTCTCAACGGCTATCGGCCGGCAACAGGACGAGATCTCTGGCCTGGTCTTGTCTTTCGACCACCTTGCCGATTGCAAAGCTTTCCACACCGTGTCTCGAGGCCACGTCGCGGGCGGCTTTCAAGCCGGCTGGGTTCAGGACGGCGACCATACCCAGTCCCAGGTTGAAGGTGGAAAGCATCTCGCGCTCCGAGACGGAAGCCTTTTGCCGGATCAGATCGAATATCGCGGGTTGTTTCCAGCTCGAGCTGCGTAGCTCGGCAGCCAGGTGACCGGGCAACACCCGGGGAAGATTGCCAGGCAGCCCGCCTCCGGTTATATGGGCCAAGGCGTGCAAGGGCGTCTCTTTTGCCAGTTCGAGCGCCAGGCGTACGTAAATTCTGGTGGGTTTCAGAAGCTCATCTCCCAAAGTTCCTTCCAGCCCCTCGCAGGTAGTTCCGAGCGCTGTGGAATCGGGTTCGATCAGAACCTTCCTGGCAAGCGAGTAGCCGTTGGAGTGCAAGCCGCTGGATGCTAGTCCCAGCAGCACGTCGCCCGAACGCACTCGCTGCGAGCCCAGCATGTCTCCGCGCTCGACGACGCCGACCGAGAACCCGGCCAGGTCGTAGTCGCCCGGCGAATAGAAGCCGGGCATCTCGGCCGTCTCTCCTCCCAGAAGGGCGCAACCGGCCTGGCGGCAGCCTTCGGCGATGCCTGTCAAAATCTCCTTGCCCCGCTTACGATCGAGTTTGCTGGTAGCGAAGTAGTCGAGAAAGAACAAGGGCTCCGCGCCGGTAACGACGATGTCGTTGACGCACATGGCCACGAGATCGATGCCGATGCTAGAGTGTTTTCCGACCAGGTTGGCTACCTTGAGCTTGGTGCCCACCCCGTCGGTCGAGGCGACCAGCAGCGGATCTTCGTAACGGGCCGGATCGAATGCGAACAGACCCGAAAACCCACCCAGCGAGCCTACAACCTCCGGCCGTTGAGTGCTGCGCACTAGTTTGGCAATGTCCTTGACAAACTGCTCACCGGCCTCGATATCCACGCCGGCATCGCGATAAGTGACGCTCATGGAAAGAATCTATAGCCCAGGAGGTGCCGCGAGTCAATGAGACTGCCTGTAAGAAATATTCTCGTTGTGCCGACTATGCTTGCGTGGTAGGTTCTGCGTCCCACGCTAAGGGGAGGGAGGTGAGGCATGACCAAGGCAGAGAGTTCGGCTAGCCTGGAGATTGGAAGAAAGATGGAACAACTTGAACCCGGGACTCCTCGTTACGAGACGCTCGAAGTTGCCCGGCGCTTCAAGACTTCCTGGGTGGATCTGGGCGGCAGGCTGTACGGCGTCAGGAACAAGCAGCTTTTCTTGCAGTGGGGCTTCGAGAAATTCGAAGACTACTGCAGCAAGGAGTTGCGCATCAAGCCGCAGACGGCGACTAAGCTGACCGCCTCTTACGCCTTTTTGAAGCAGGAAGGCCCGGCCGTGCTCAGGCGCGACGGAATAGAGAAACCCGTGCCCGATATTCAGGTCATCGATTTCTTGCGTAGGATGCGTGAAAAAGAACATGTGCCCGAACGGGACTTCAGCCGGATCAAGGAACTGGCCTTCGATGACGCCCCGCCGGCCCAGGTGCGCCGCGAGTTGAAACAGAGCCTTCCCGAGCCCGAGCCCACCTCCAAATCCGTAGAACTTAAGCGCCTTCTGAACCTGGCCCACCGCCTGGCCGATGGACTGGCTGCCATCACCGGAATACCGCATATTGTGGTCGATCGTGCAATCTCGTTAGTTGACGATCTACGCGGCCTGGTCGGGTCGAACGAAGAATAATCTTTGGCTTGGACTTGTCATCGGCTGTGAATGCGCTATTATAGAGCTGAAAGGTTAAGGGTGTTCGGTGCCCAGGGATGAATTCACGCCGCCCGTGGCTTGCTCTTTCTGTGGAAAGCCCCAGGGCGAGGCTCATAAGCTTATTGCCGGTCCGGCTGTTTACATCTGTGACCAGTGCGTGCGCCTGTGTAACGAGATCATCTCCGAGGAGTGCGAGCAAGAAACCGAGAGCGAGTTCTCCACCGATATCCCCACTCCTGAGGAGATCAAACATTTCCTCGACTCCTATGTCATCGGGCAGGACCTGGCCAAGAAGATCATTTCGGTTGCCGTCTACAACCACTACAAGCGCCTGAACAACAAAGAAGAGAAAAACACGGTCGAGCTCAGCAAGTCGAACGTCATGTTGCTCGGTCCAACCGGCTGCGGCAAGACCTTGCTGGCACAGAGCCTGGCGCGGTTTCTGAAGGTTCCCTTTACAATTGTCGATGCCACATCGCTTACCGAGGCGGGTTACGTGGGCGAGGACGTCGAAAACATTGTACAGGCGCTTCTGACCGCGGCTGATAACGACGTCGTAAAGGCGTCACGGGGCATTATCTACATTGACGAGATCGACAAGCTGGCCCGGCGCGGCGGCAGCACACCTTCGACCAGCCGTGACGTATCCGGCGAGGGTGTCCAGCAAGCTTTGCTGAAGATCATCGAGGGCACTCTGGCCAACGTGTCACCCCGTGGTTCGCGCCGGCACTACCAGCAGGAATTTCTTCAGGTGGACACCTCTGATATCCTGTTCATTTGCGGCGGCACATTCCATGGTGTCGAGAACATTATCCGACGCCGAGTGGGCGAGAAGGCACTCGGTTTCGGAGCAAAGGTCGAGCGCCAACTCGAGCATTCCATAGGCGAACTCCTGGCGAAGATCGAGCCGCAGGACCTTCTGGATTTCGGTTTGATCCCCGAATTCGTCGGCAGGCTTCCGGTGGTGGCCCCGATGAGCGAGCTGACCAAGCCGGATCTGATCCGGGCGCTTTGCGAGCCTCGTAACGCGCTGGCCAAGCAGTACACAAAACTGTTCAGCCTCGAAGGCCTCAAGCTCACATTCGAACAAGGCGCGATCGAGAGCGTGGCGGAAGAGGCACTCAGGCGGCACGGTGGAGCCAGATCACTGCGTACCATCCTTGAAGAATGCATGCTGGATATCATGTATGAGGTGCCGTACTTGAACGGCATCGAAGAGTGCATCATCACCAGGCAAGTTATCGAGCGCAAGGGCAAGCCCGAACTGCGTTTC
>Ga0315535_1000360_pt1 | contig 31955 bp, 28 predicted proteins | sample SalMarSW160220MG_2_FD_203092 | JGI IMG/M metagenome (GOLD analysis project Ga0315535, IMG submission 203092) | Salt marsh sediment microbial communities from the Plum Island Ecosystem LTER, Massachusetts, United States - Salt Marsh Sediment SW1602-20 ... | reverse complement strand
GCGCCGGTCGTACACGGCGATGGTGTCGCCCGCCGTGATCGATACGGGCCCCACCCACGCCAGCTCGTCGGGACCGTTGCCCTTCCCCCCGAGGCTCCTCAGGTACGCGCCGGTGGCGTCGAACACGTACAGTTGGCTCGCCCGGCCGTCCACCACGACGATCCTTCCGTCGTCGAGCCACAGCGCGTCGTCCACCCTCTCGAAGTAGGGGGCCCCGCCCTTCCCCCGGCCGTCCAGGGTCACGGACGGCCTCGTCAACGTCCAACGCGGAGCGTCGGCCGGCGCGCCCGAGACGGTCGTCAGGGTCACGCCCGCGGAGTCGCGCGACTCGACGGCGGGGCCTGCAGCCGCGGCAGCCGTCCCGGCGCCGTGACACCCCTCGACGCCCAGCGACGCGGCCGCCACAGAGAGCGCTATCCACAGGCTACGAGCCTTCACAACAGCCTCCTCTGGCCTAACCCACGGCCAGCCAGTACCCCTTGAAGACGACCGTCGAGAGCAGGAAGCCCAGGGGCACGTTCACCAGCACGCCCACGCAGAACGTCCAGAAGGGCGGCATGCCGAAGCGCGCCAGCTCCCGGAACCGCGTGGTCAGTCCGATGCACAGGAATGTGAACACGAAGGTCCAGGTGCGCAGCACCTTGATGGGCGCGATGAGGCGCGACGGAATGTCGCCGGCCACGCCCGGGGACGCAGCGGCCACCAGGATGCTCATGACCACCGACGCCACGAAGAATCCGATGACGAACTTCGGGAAGCGCGCCCAGATGACTCCGGCGCCGACCCGGGACGTCCCGCCGCCGTTCGCGCCCTCGCGCTCCCACATCGTCGAGGAGACGATGGCCAGCACGAAGGCCCAGATGCCGATCCAGATGTCGCGCCCGATGACCTTCATCAGCGTGAAGGTCTGGATGGCCGCCTCGGTGCCGCTGTGCGAGGCGATGGTCTGCGCGGCGGCGTAGCCGGCGGCGTCGGCGAACTCGCTGGTGCCGATCCAGGCACCGGCGACTCCCGGAGCGAGGCCCAGAGCCCGGCTGGCCAGGGGCAGGAAGAAGATCATCACCAGCGCCCACAGCGACACGATGGAGATGCTGATGGCCACGTGCTCCTTGTCGGCCTTCACCGCCCCTCCCACCGCGATGGACGCGGACACCCCGCACACGGCGCCACCGGCGCCCAACACCGCGCCGAAGCGCTTGTCCAGGTGGAAGACCCGCGTGCCGACGAAGAACATCGTGAGCCACGTGGCGAGGGACACGATGGTGGCCTGCAGGAAGGCTACCGGCCCGGCGGTGACGATGGCGGTCAGCGGGAGCGTGGCGCCCAACAGCACGATCCCCGTCTTGATGTAGTACTCGGTGCGCAGCGACGCATCGAGCCAGCCCGGCATCGGCGCTAGATTTCCCACGACGAGCCCGAGGATGAGCGCCACCAGGGGCGCCTCCAGGCTGTAGGTGTGGAAGAAACGGCTCTGGCTCACCACGAGGATGAGCACCGACACCACATAGATGAGCGTGAAGCCCGGCAGGAAGTGCCCGACCTTGTGGCCCATGACCGCGGTGCTCACGGTGAACACGGCCGCGAACACCACGAAGAGCAGGAGATACCACGGCCACGTCTGCGCGAAGTGGACCCACACACGGGAGAGCGCCGTCCAGTCCTGTGGCGGGTCCACCGCGAGGGGCCCCAGAGTAGAACCGGCATAGAAGAAGCCGATGGCACACGCGATGATCCCCAGCCCCAGCCACACCGCCCACCAGTCCTCCTTCTTCCACAGGTCGGCGATCCCGCCTTCGTTGGTGGTCATGACAGATGCTCCCTGGAGGGTGATGGGAAGGGAGATTCGGCATCGCGGCCGGGGGGCAGCCGGTCACAACATTCTATGCGCAAGCATGTGGGAGCGTCCATGAAGCCGGACCTGCGTGACCTCGTGGCCCACCGCCGCCTGGACGCGGTGACGGAGATGGCGGCCACCTCGCGGCGCGTCCTGGGCCGGCTGGTCTCTCTCACGTACGACGCCGACCCTGCCGTGGCATGGGCGGCGGTGGAGGCAATGGGCGCCGCCGCCGCAGGCATCGCCGACGGCGATCCGGACTTCGTGCGTCACCACCTGAGGCGTCTGCACTGGCTCCTCCAGGAGGAGTCGGGAGGCATCTGCTGGTACGCCCCGCAGGCCATGGCCGAGATCGTCGCCCGGCGCCCGGATCTCTTCGCCGACTACGTCCCCATCGTGGTGAACCTCGTCCTGGAGACCGCGGAAGAGGACCTCGAGCACTTCCGGGCCAGCATGCTCTGGGCCGTGGGCAGGCTGGGTGCGCTGGCGGGGGACGTGGCGGCGGACATCGTGCCCGGGGCGGTAGAGGCCCTCGGGCACCGGGACCCCCAGGTGCGGGGGATGGCGGTATGGTGCCTCGGTCGTCTCGGGCGCACGGCGGAGCTCGACGCACACCCGGAGCTTCAGCACGACGGTGGCCCGTGCACGCTCTTTCAGGACGGTGAGCTGCGCACCCTCACCGTGGCACGCATCGCGCAGGCGGTCCGAGAAGGGGGAACGGTGCCAGGCGGCGAAGCGCCTTTCTGACGCGGGCATCCGCCCTCAGACGGTCGACCTTTCACTGGGATGTCGGGCACCCGGTGCTCGGACGCCCGACTCCCGCTCGGCTTCCAGGATGGCCTGGGCCAGTCCGTTGGCCGTGTGCGACGATGCCTCGGCTGCGGGGAGGTATCCCAGCTCCTTCAGCGCGGCGGTGGTCACCGGCCCGATGCTCGCCAGCCGGGGGCGCCGCAGGCCGTCTCCGTACAGGCGGGCCAGCGCTCGCGCGGTGGCTCCGCTGGTCACGGCCACCCACTGGATCTCGTCAGCTGCCAGCGCCGCGGCGACTTCGGGGTCCGGGACGAGCTCGTCGGTGCTCTCGTACGCCGCCACGCACTCGAGCCGCGCGCCGCCCTCTTCCAGCGCCCGGGCCAGAGCCTCCCGGCCACGGTTGGCCTGGACCAGGAGAACCCAACGGCCCCTCGCATGCTCGAGGAGCCTGTCCGCCAGTGAGTCCACGACCGACTCCTCGGGGACGAGGTCCGCACGCAGGCCCCATTGCCTCAGACGCCCGGCCGTCGTCGATCCCAGGGCGGCGATCTTGGCCCTTCCGAGCCGGCGTACGTCCCCTCCACGCGCGAACAGGCGCCCCAGGAAGTGATCCACACCGGTCTGGCTCGAGAACACCAGCCAGTCGTACTCGTGGACCCTGTCCACCGCGGCGTCCACCGCGCTCCAGTCGGCGGGCGCGGTGATCCTCAGCACCGGGCTCACGACCACGTCCGCTCCGAGTCCGGCCAGCCGCCCGGAGAGACGCGTGGAGGTGGCCCGCGACCCCGGCACCAGCACGCGCGTCCCGAAGAGGGGCCGAGCCGTGAACCAGGACACGTCGGGAGCGCGGTCGACCACATCGCCCACCACGAACAGCGCCGGCGGGCGTACACCGCGTGCCCTCACCACGTCCGCCACGGTTCCCAGCGTGCACCGCAGGAGCGCCTGGTCCGCTCGAGTGCACTGGCGGACGATGGCGACGGGGGTGTCCGGCGACCGGCCGTGGGCCAGGAGCTCGGCGCTCCACTTGGCGCACCGGCCCACGCCCATGTAGAAGATCAGAGTGCCGGGGAAGCACGCCAGCGAGTCGTAGTCGAGGCACGACGCCGTCTTGTCGTCACGCTCCCGGCCCGTGACCAGGGCCACGGCGGAAGCATCGTCCTGCTGTGTGATGGGAAGCTCGCAGTACGCGGCCAGCGCCAGCCCCGAGGTGATTCCCGGAACGATCTCGAAGGGGACGCCCGCCTCCCTGAGGGCGGCGGTCTCGTCTGCGCCCCGCCCGAAGATGGAGGGGTCACCCCCCTTGAGACGGACCACGGTCCTCCCGGAGCGCGCCTCCTCCAGCATGCGCTCGGTGATCTCCACCGGCGTGTACACGCGCCCGCTGCCCTTGCGGCCCAGGGGCACCAGCTCGGCCGACGGGGACGCGTGCTCCAGAAGCGCGGGGTTGGCCAGGTAATCGTACAGCACGACGTCCGCGTGGTGGAGGCACTCCACGCCCCTCAAGGTGATGAGCCCGGGATCGCCGGGGCCGGCGCCCACCAGGTATACGATGCCCGTAGCCTGCCGCACCTCCGTGGAGGTCACGGGCTCCGGGGTGGCCCTCGCTTCGGGTGCCTCCACGGCCGGTGCCGGTACCGTCCCGGGCACATCCATCACCGCGCGGCTCACGGCGCCCACCATCCCCAGCGGCCCGGCTTCGGCCGGACGTCCTCTTCCCAGCCGGCCTCCCGAGACGCTCCGGCCGGGTCCCTCGCCGTGCGTCCGACGATGCGTGCCAGGGCCTCCCGGAACTCAGGGTGCTGCCCCACGGGGGGAAGATGCTCCACGGCGATGTCCGGGAATGCCGACCGCACCTCCTCCACCAGGGGCTGGACGTCGCGTTCCACGTGTCCTTCCTCCGCCAGGAAGAGGGGGAGGACCCGCAGGTTGGTCACGCCTTCGGCGACGGCCTGGGAGGCGACGTCCAAGAGCGTCGGGGGCGTGCAATCCATGTAGGCCAGGCGCACGGTACCCGGGCCGAGCTCACGCTGGAGGGAGTCTACGACACCCTCCACGGAGGTGCGCCACCGGGGATTCCGGCTGCCGTGGGCGATGAGGATCAACATGGGGATCGGCCCGTCCTTTCTGCGGGCGAAGCTCCGTGCTCACCGGTGGCGAGGGGCGCCCCGGAAGGCGCGACGTCGCCCAGGTACGTCCGGATACGGAGCTCGGCTTCCCCCACGGCTTCGGCGAAGCCGGGGCGCGTGATGGTGATGGCGACATGGGTAGCCACTGCGCGGTCCAGGTCCCTCCCCGACCAGAGGCGCACCTGCCCCGCCCGCTGGTCCCCCGCGATTCCCGCGACGGACCCGGACGAGTTGAAGTCGACCACCGTGAGCGGCCGCGCGGCGAGATCCCTCAGCCCCAGGAGCGTCTCCGCGTCCATCACCGGCTCCGTCTGGTCGATTCCGAACACCACGAGGTCCGCGCCGGCCAGGGCGCGCAGCACCCGCTCGTCACGGTACCCGTGCACGCGCAGGCGTCTGCCGTTCCCGAGGGCCGCTCTCAGCTCCTTCATCTGGCCGTGGTGCTGTCGGTACACCACGGCGAGCTGGCGCTCCGGCACATGGTGCTCGATGCGGAGGGCCGTCAGGACCGAGCGCGACGTGGTCGACCCTCCTATGACGACGCATCTGAGCTCCTCGGGGCGGATGCCGTCCACCTCGAAGACGCGGGCCAGCGCGGCGGCACAGTATCCGGTGGCGAAATCGCGCCAGGTCGTGTTCTCGCGGATATCGCGCGCCAACGCCACCGCATCCTCGACGAGGGCCACGGTGCGCGGACCCGCCGTCCCGGCGGTCCGAGCGGAGCGGCACGCCGTTTCGAGCTGGGCGGTCACGTCCCGGTCGCCGGGGAGCTCGCTCTCGAGGCCGCAGGCCGTCCGGAGCAGATGGTGGCGCGCGTCCGTGCCGTTGAGCACGCCGACACGCAGCCCGGCGGGGTCGACTCCGAAGAGGGCCCCGCGGAGATCCTCCTCGAGGCGGCGGCGTGCGCCGGCGTCCATATCGCGGGGAAGCCATGCGTACAGCTCCAGGCGCTGGCAGGTGTTCCACACCAGCGCCTCCCTCACGGTCGTGTTCGCGAGGAGCCCGTCCAGGAAGGTCCGCACGGACCGGTGGGACCACTTCAGGCGGGCGAAGGCGCTCGCGTCGCTGGCGGGAACGACGGGCCCGTCCCCGGGCGGGAGCGCCCCTGCCACGGACGCGCCGATCATGAGCAACGAAGCCCCGTCCGGTCCTCCGCTGCCGTCGGCCGCGATCTCGGAGACGTCCGGGCCCACGCGTGGCGTAGGCGCGGCTCCTGTCGATGGGGATCCCCGGGAGCCCGGCGTCCTGTCCAGGAAGCTCGCGATCCGGTCCCGCGTGCGCCGCGCATGCCCTGGATCCCTGCCGTCCGTGAAGACCGCTACGGTGGCGTCCTCGTGCCGCGCCATGGCACCGAACGTCACTTGCGAGCGATCCGCCGAGGAGGCGTCACACACCAGCGCCCCCGAGCGGGCGGCACCCCGAGCCACTTGCTCGTTCAACTCCTCGTCGTCGGTGGCGGCCACCACCAAGAAGGCTCCCTCCAGGTGGACTTCCCGGAAGCTCCCGGCCACGTGTCGGACGAGCCCTACGGCTGCGGCCTCCGCGAGGGCCGCCGTCACCCCCGGGGATACCACGGTCACGCGGGCACCGCAGTGCGCGAGGGTGAGGGCCTTCCGGGTGCCAATGACGCCGCCCCCCACCACCAGGCAGGCCCGGCCCCGGAGGTCCAGACCCACGGGGAGGAAGCGCAGAGCGCCGTCGTCGCGTTCCGGGGCGCTCACGATGAGCTCCCGCCCGCCGCGTGGGCGGGCTCAAGCGTGGCGGTCCCCGGCCGGCCGCTCCGGTGCTCCACCGCGGCGCGCACCAGCGCGGGCGCCCAGCGCTCCACACCCAGGGCGTGCACGTGGGTGTACGAGGCCAGCACGTTGCGGTGGCACACCCCGTCGCGGCGGCCGTCGAAGCCGTACCCCCGGTGCACGCGGAACGCGAACGTGACATCCTCGGCGGCGACCGGCCCAGCGAAGGTGTAGTGGAACTCGTGCCCGCGGATGCGGTCACCCATCCGGTAGAAGGGGTTCGGCGCTACGGTCTCCAGCACCGTGTAGCCGTGCCCCCGGGGGTGCTCTCCCATCCCGAAGACCACAGGCAGGGCCGCGGCCATGGGATAGGTGCCCCCTTCCATGGAGAGCTCCTTCCCCAGGTACACCGCACCGCCGCACTCCGCGTAGACGGGCAGCCCCTCGGCCACCGCCCGCCGTACCGACTCCCGGAACGAAGCGTTGTCCGTCAGCCTCGCCGCGAGGGTCTCGGGAAAGCCGCCGCCGACGTAGAGGGCGTCCACTTCGGGAAGCTCGGCATCGGCGAGGGGTGACACGTAGACGAGGTGTGCTCCCTCGCGCTCCAGGCCCTCCAGGTTCTCCGGGTAGTAGAACTGGAACGCCGCGTCGCGGAACACACCGACGCGGGCGACCTCAACCGGATTCTCCGGCGGGCGTCCACCCGGAGCTTCGGTGGAGATCGGCACACCCACCGTCGGTGCCGCCGAAGCCACCGCCCAGAGCGCGTCGAGGTCCAGATGCCCGGCGACCGCCCGGGCCACCTCGCGCACGGCATCCGTCACGGCCGCATGCTCGTCCGGCGGTACGAGACCCAGGTGCCGCTCGGGGAACGGCGTGCCCTGCAGCTTCGGCAGGGCACCGACCACGCGCACCCCGCAGGCGGACTCGACGGCGTCCCTGAGGACGGACTCGTGCCGTGAGCCGGAGACCCGGTTGAGCACCACGCCGCGGATGTCCACGGCCGAGTCGAGCCGCTGGCACCCGAGCACCATGGCGGCCACGGTGCGCGTGGTCTTCACGCAGTCCACCACCAGCACGACGGGGATGCGCAGCAGCTTCGCCAGCTCCGCGCTGCTGAAGGTGCCCTTCGCGTCCACGCCGTCGTAGAGACCGCGGTTGCCCTCCACCACGGAGACGTCCGCGTCCGCGGCGCCTTGCAGGAAGGAGCGTACCACGGTGTCCCTGGACATGAGGAACAGGTCCAGGTTCCGGCACGACCTCCCCGCGGCCTGCGTCAGCCAGGCCGCGTCGATGTAGTCGGGTCCCTTCTTGAAGGGAGCCACCTCACGCCCCTGGGACCGCCACGCGGCGGTGAGCCCCACGGAGACGAGGGTCTTCCCCCCGCCTCCGCCGAGGCCCGCGACGAGGACCCTGGGGGCGGACACGGCACGACCCTCTATGCCATCTCGATGAAACCGCAGGGGCAGATGTCCGCGCACTTCGCGCACCCCGTGCAGTTCTGCAGCTTGAGCAGGTACAGGTCGCCCTTCGTCTGCGGCTTCTCGATGGCGGAGTCCTGGCAGTACATCCAGCACTTCTCGCAGTCGAAGCACATGCCGCAGCTCATGCACCGCTCGGACTCCTTCACCGTCTGCTCGTGGCTGAAGCCGAGGTTCACCTCCTGGTCGAGGTGGGCCATCCGCTCATCCACACCCAGCAGGGTGGGCTCCAGACGCTGCAGCGTCTCGTACTGCTCGAGGTGCATCTTGTCCGTGTGGATGACCTGCCTGGGATCCGACTCGAGCTCCGCGCCCAGGAAGGACCGCTCGATGGCCTCGGCGGCCCTGCGCCCGTGCCCGATGGCGTCGGTGACCAGCGCCAGGTTGGTCACGTCACCGCCGGCCCACACGTTGTCCACGCGGGTGTGACCGAACTCGTCCACCTTGATCCAGCTCTTGCCCTCGATGAGCTCCTCGAAGCCGCCGAAGTCCGGGTGCTGACTCACGGCGGAGATGACGGCGCTGGCGGGGATCTCGAACTCCGAGCCCTCGATGGGCACCGGACGCCGGCGCCCCGAGGCGTCGGGCTCGCCCAGCTCCATGCGGATGACGACCATGGCCTTCACGAGGCCGTCGTCTCCCTTCTTGAAGCCCACCGGAGCCGCCAGGAACTCGACCTTGACGCCCTCGTTGATGGCCTCTTCCACCTCCTCCTTGATGGCGGGCATCTCGGCCAGGGTGCGCCGATACAGGATCGTGACGTTGGCACCCAGGCGCTTGCAGATGCGAGCCGCGTCGATGGCGGTGTCACCGCCGCCCACGACGATGGCCACCACGTCCTTGCCGAGGTCGAGCTTCTCCCCGTGATGGAAGCGGTTCAGGAAGTCCACGCCACTGAAGACGTTGGGAGCGTCCTCGCCGTCCACGCCGAGGCTGACGCCCTGCTGGGCGCCCAGCGCCACGTAGACGGCATCATACTCCTCCTTGAGCTCACCGAGTGTGACGTCGCGGCCGACCTTCACGCCGCAGTGCAGCTCGACGCCCAGATCCACGATACGCTGGATCTCCTTATCGAGGACGCCCTCCGGCAGGCGGTACCCGGGAATCCCGTAGCGCAGCATGCCGCCGGCCTTCTCGTACGCCTCGAAGACCTTCACGGGATAGCCGCGCCGCGCCAGCTGGTACGCGCACGACAGACCGCTGGGACCACCGCCCACCACGGCCACCCTGTGCGGCTTCGCGTCCGTGGAGAGCGCCTTCAGGGCGAGGTCGTGCTCGATGCCGAAGTCGCCGATGGCACGCTCGATCTTGTTGATGGCGACCGCGCCTTCCTTCTCCTTCCGGTTGCACTCGACCTCGCAGAGGGCGGGGCACACGCGCCCGCACACCGAGGGGAAGGGGCTGGTGTCCGTGACGATCTCCCAGGCCTCCTGAAGGGCCTGGTCCGTGGTCTTCCCGAGGTGCTCCGCCTCGGCGATGGCCCTCACGAACTCGCGGATGCGGTTTCCGCTTGGGCACGCATGGCTGCATGGGGGCTTCTTCTCCACCAGCCGCGGCCGCAGAGGCGACTGCTCGCGCTTCCCTCCCCCGAAGCCCCCTCGCGCGCCAAAGCTCTTCTTCTTGACAACCTTTTTGACTGCCATGGGGTCACCTCGCGCCCTCGCGCGTCACGGTCCGTTCGATTCTCGTTTGACGAATCCCCCCGGGCCCCCCGGGGTCGGGGAGATCGATGCTCACACCAGCATCCCGCCGGAGAGGGGCGACGGGGTGGGGGACCCGCTCCGGAACGGTCCGGAACGGGCCCTCCCTGTCATCATCCTCCGCCCGCGGCGCCTTCCGCGTGGGGCAGCTCGATGTAGCTCCCCCCGAAGTAGGTATACACGCACCTGTCCGAGTCGATGAGCGAGCGGATGGCGGCCTTGCACATCTTCTTGTCGCAGCCCTCGGCCCCGTACCGCTCGACCATCATGTGGGTCAGGTCCATCGCCTTGAGCTTCTTCTTGCCCTGGTACTCCTTGACCAGGTCGTACATGGCGTCCGCCACTTGCTCTGCCGTGACGGCCATGGTTCACCTCCTTTAGTGTCTCACCCACGCGGACCGGTGGAAGGTCAGGCCCGCATACCGGTAATCGTCGATGTGCTCCTTCTGGAACTCGATGCCGGTGAGCTTGAAGAACTTCGGCCACCCGATGCGCTCGATGAACTCACCCATGCGCTCGTGGGGCCGAGCGCCGTCCACCCACACCTCCACGATCTTGCGGATGTTCTGGACCACCTCGGTCCAGCGCGGGGGATCGTTCTCGATGAACGGCACCGCCAGCTTCGAGAACATGGGCTCGTGGCGAGCGTTGGAGACCTTCCCGCCGACCCACAGGGAGACACCGTCGTTGAGCGCGTCCGCCATCGGCAGCGCGGGACATACCGAGAAGCAATTCGCGCAGAACATGCACAGGCTCTCGTCGATCTCCACCGACGGAGTACCTTCCACCGATGCGGGCCGGATGGCCGCCGTCGGGCACGCCGCGATGACGTTGGGGATCTCGCACACCTTGGCGAGTCCCTGCTGCACTCTGGGCGGACGCCGGTGCACACCCAGGATCGAGATGTCCGAGCAGTGCACGGCGCCGCACATGTTCAGGCAGCACGCCAGGGCGATGCGCAGCTTGCCGGGAATCTTCGTCGTGCCGTCGAAGTACTCGTGCAGGTCGTCCATGACGGCCTTCACCACCCCGGATGCGTCCGTGGCCGCGGAGTGGCAGTGTACCCACCCCTGCGTGTGCACGATGCTGGAGATCGCGGGTCCGATGCCTCCCACCGGATGGCCCAGCTCCGCGAGGTCCGCGATGATGGGGTCGATGTTCTTCTCGTCGGTGAGCAGGAACTCCACGTTGTGCCGGCTGGTGAAGCGCAGGTGGCCGCCGCAGTACTTGTCGGCGAGCTCCGCGTACTTGCGGATGCGCTTCGTACCCAGCAGGCGCGGCGAGCCGGCGCGCACGGTGAACAGCTTGTCACCCGACTCGGCAACGTGGACCATCACACCGGGCTTGAGGATCTCGTGGTACTTCCACTTCCCGTAGTTCTCCTTGATGATCGGGGGCAAGAACCTCCGAAAATCCGGAGGACCGATGTCCGTTCTCCTCTGCGTGTCCATCTATCGTCTCTCCCGAAGTCCGATCAGTAAAATCGCATTCGTTGAATCCCGGCCGTTCATTCTGTCGGCCTACGGGACCGCCGCACCTTCTTCCTCCTCCTGCTCCGCCTCCTCGTCCTCCTCCTCGTAGTATTCCTCGTAGAACACGTACGGGTTCTCCCGCGGGTACGCGATCATCTCGGGGATCGGATCCACACCGATGGCCTCGAGGAAGTTGCCCATGCCCACCCGCTGCATGATCTCGCCCACGCGCTCGCGGTTCTTGCCGTTCTCGCTCCAGAAGTCCCAGATGCGCTCGGCGAGGTCTTTGATCTCGTCGTAGGGAGGCTCGAGCTTCATGAAGGGCACGATGACCGAGGAGAGCTGTGCGCCCTGCACAATGGGGGCCTTCGCACCCAGCAGGATGGTCGCCCCGGTGTCCACGCCCGGACGCAGCGCCTTCGGCATGGCGTTGATGCAGTGCATGCACTTCACGCAGTTGCCGTTGTCGATCTCCAGATCGTGGCCGTCCCACTCCATGCACTTCGTGGGGCAGTTGCCGCAGATGTCGCGCTCGACGTTCACACCGTTCTCGGCATACTCGCGCACCGCGTCCTGGTCGATGCGGATGTCGTCGCGCCAGGTGCCGATGATGGACATGTCGGACCGGGCGATGGACGCGACGCAATCGTTCGGGCACCCGGAGCACTTGAACTTGAACTTGTACGGGAACGCCGGACGGTGGAGCTCGTCCTGGAACGTCTGGGTCAGGTCGTTGCAGAGGTCCAGCGTGTCGTAGCACGCCCACTCGCAACGCGCCGGGCCCACGCACGCGCTGGGCGTACGCACGTCCGATCCCGACCCGCCCAGGTCGAAGTCGTTCTCGGTGAGCGCCTTGAAGGTGGGCTCGAGCTCGTCGGTGGTGGTCCCCAGGAGGATGATATCCCCCGTGGAGCCGTGCATGTTGGTGAGCCCCGAACCGTGCTCGTCCCAGATGTCGCAGATCTTGCGCAGCACGTCGGAGGTGTAGAACCACCCCGAGGGCATGTTGACGCGCAGCGTGTGGAAGTGCGCGATGGCCGGAAACTCCTCGGGGAGGTCGTTGTACCGACCGATGACGCCGCCTCCGTAGCCGTGCACGCCGACGATGCCACCGTGCTTCCAGTGACCGATCTTCTCCCTGTAGGAGCGCTCCAGCAGCTCCAGAAGCTGCTGGCACTGTTCCTTCTCGGCGGCCATCTCCTTGATCTGCGTGACGAAGCTGGGCCATTCTCCCTTCTCCAGCTCGTCAAGCATCGGGGTGGCGCTCCCTTTGCCATTCGTCTCTGCCATCTCTCTCTCCTTGGTGGCGCCAAAGCGGACGCCGTGACGGCCCTTCCGTCGGGGTTCAGGCCAACTGCGTCTTCTCTCTCACGTTCAAAACCAGCTTGTACAGCATCGTCAGCACGAGTGCGCCCACCGCGTAGACGCCGACGCTGATGGCGATCTCGGTTGCGGTCGGCGCGTACTGCGTGACGACTTCGAGGGGCGACGGGATGAAGCCCGCCACCACGAGGGCGAGGCCCTTGTCGATCCAGAGCGAGGCGAACACGCCGGCGCACAGCGGCACCAGCCAGCGCTCCTGGTGACGTATCCGGGGCACCAGCAGCCCTACGAGCGACACCACGGCCAGGATGTCACCCGCCCACATCCAGGGGGTGAGCGCCGCGCGTCCATCCATGCCCACATACAGGTAGGTGAGCGTCTGCCGGTCGTGGGGAATGCCGCTGTAGAGCGCGGTGAACACCTCCAGCAGCACGAAGAACACGTTCACGGCCATGGCATAGGTGACGATGGTGCCCAGCGTGCGTATGGCCTGGCGCCCGATGTCGAAGCCGCCCCACCGGCGTACTCCCAGGGCCAGCACGATGAGGAGGCTGGGGCCCGCCGCGAAGGCCGAGGCCAGGAAACGCGGCGCCAGGATCGCGCTCATCCAGAAGGGTCGGGACGCGAGCCCCGCATAGAGGAACCCGGTCACCGTATGGATGCTCACCGCCCACGGGATCGACAGGTAGATGAGGGGATGCACCCAGTGCGGTGGTGGGGTCCCCTTACGCTCCGCCTCGATGGCCATGGAGCCGATGACGATGTTCAGGAGCAGATAGCCGAAGAGGGACATGAAGTCCCAGAACATCACCGAGTGGAACTGCGGGTGCAGCAGGACGTTCATCACCCGGCGGGGCTGTCCGAGGTCCACGAAGACGAAGGTCATGCACACGATCACCGACGAGACTGCCAGGAACTCGCCGAGGATTACGGTCTTGGCGAAGGCCTTGTAGTCGTGCAGGTAGAACGGCAGCACCACCATCACCGCGGAGGCCGCGACGCCCACCATGAACGTGAACTGGGCGATGTACAGACCCCAGGAGACGTCTCTGCTCATCCCGGTGACGCTGAGGCCCAGGTGCCACTGGCGGTCGTAGGCGAAGAGCCCGATGACGATGAGGACCACCCACAGGGCCATGAGCGTCCAGTAGCGGCGTCCTCCGCGGAAGAAGTTCTGGATCATGGCCGCTACGCCTCCCCTTCCACTTCGACGCCCGCCGCGAGTGCGGGCAGCGCGTCGGGCACCAGATAGTAGACGTTGGGGCCCGTACCCAGGCTCACCCGCCTGACCATGGCCATCCGCTCACCGAGGATACGGCTCACGTCCGAGTCGGGATCGTTGATGTCACCGAAGACGAGGGCCCCTTCCCCGCCCGGCACCTGGTTGGCCGCCTCCACGCAAGCGGGTTGGCCACCCACGTCGACGCGCGCCGCGCAGAAGGTGCACTTCTCCACCACGCCCTTCGTGCGCGTCGGGAAGTCCGAGAGGGGCTTGCCGTCTGCGTCGTGCTGCACGTACGGGCGCGGATCCCGCCAGTTGAAGCTGCGCGCGCCGAAGGGACACGCGGCCATGCAGTACCGGCACCCTATGCAGCGATGCATGTCCATCATCACGATGCCGTCCTTGGCGCGCTTCCAGGTGGCCCCCGTGGGACACACCTGGATGCAGGGCGGATCGGTGCAGTGGTTGCACATCAAGAGCACCGGCGCCTCTTTGGCGGCGGCCGCCGTGTGCTCGTTGATCTGGTCCGCGAACACATCCCCGAAGGGATCGCTCCAGGTCCACTCGATGACCTGCTTGGGGTCCGGGATGGAGGGGATGTTGTGCGCGCGGTCGCACGCTTCGACGCACGCCTTGCGCACGTCGTCGCGGAGGCACTTCTCCACGTCCACCACCATGGCCAGCTGGCGGCCGGTGGCCCGCGCACCCGACTTCGCCGTCGCCGCGCCGGTGACCTGCGCCAGGGCCTCGCCCGAACCGGGACGGAGCACCTCCAGGATCGGGATGGCCGCCCCGGCGCCCAGTGCCCCGAGGCCCAGGGTCTTCAGGAAGCCACGTCGGGTCTCATCCATGGATCTGGCCTCCTTGCGGCAGGACGTGGCAGTCCCAGCAGAAGGGCTGCACGTTGGCGTAGTCATGGCACCGCGTGCAGAACGTCTCGCTGTTCGCGTGGCACTTGAAGCACGTCTCCTCGAGGCCGATGGTCCACGTCTTGCCCGTGCTGGAGACCCAGGTGCGCTGGCCGTCCCTCACCACCAGCGTGCGCCACTCGTTGAGCAGCTTCTGGTGATGGTCCTTCATCCACGTGGTGTCCTCGATGCACAACGTGGCTCCCGTCGAGTCGACGGCCGGCGCCAGCTCGGGCCTCTCCGGCGCCGCCCTGGAGGCGAGGCCGTTCCACACGGGATAGGCTCCCAGAAGGAAGAAGACCCCCAGCCCGAGTCCGATGCGGGTCCGGCTACTCATGGCCCATCCCTCCCTGCCCCTCCCCGGGTGCCCCGGCGCCGACAAGGTCGGCTTCGCTCTCCTCGTCCTCCGTCGCCATCCCGGGGATGGGCTCCAGGCGCAGGTTGTGGGTGCGCCTCTTCTCGCCCTTGAAGACGGTGGCGTTGGCCACGAGCTCGCTGATGCCGGTGACCTGCACTCCGGGCGCCCAGTAGTCGCATACCGTGGGCAGCGTGGCCCGGTCGATGGCGCACATGGCGGCGAGCTGGTTGACGCCGTACTTCTCTTGGACGTAGCGCACCGCGTTGCCCCGGGGCATCCCGCCGCGCAGGCGCATCTCCATGTTCTCGTCGGTGCCCAGCCCCGCTCCCCCACCGCAGCAGAACGTCTGCTCGCGGATGGTGTTCTCGGGCATCTCGTAGAAGTGGTTGCACGCGTGCCGGATCACGTAGCGCGGCTCCTCCAGGATGCCCATGGCCCGGGCCGGGTTGCAGGAGTCGTGGAAGGTGACCCGGATATGGTCGTTCCTGGACGGATCCAGCTTCAGCTTTCCATGCCGGATCACGTCCGACATGAACTCCATGATGTGCACGGCCTTTGTGGAGCGGGCGTTCTCGAAGACTGTGCCCGTGACCGGGGACTTCGGCACCTCGAGGAAGTCGGCCGGACCGTTCATGGTGTCCATGTACTGGTTCACCACCCGCCACATATGGCCGCACTCACCGCCCATGATCCACTTCACGCCCAGGCGCTTGGCCTCGGCGTAGACCTTGGCATTGAGCCGCTTCATGGCCTCGTGGGAGGTGAATAGGCCGAAGTTGCCGCCGTCGGAGGCGTACGTGCTCCACGTGTAGTCCACGCCCAGCTCGTTGAAGAGCAGCATGTACGACATGCACGTGTAGATGCCCGGCGCCGCCACGTAGTCGCCCGACGGCGTGAAGAACAGGATCTCCGCGCCCTTCTTGTTGATGGGGACGTCGATCTTGATCCCCGTGGCTTCCTCGATGTCCTCGGTCATGAACTCGAGGGTGTCCGCCAGCCCGTGGGGCGTGATGCCCAGGTGGTTGCCCGTACGGAAGCAGTTGGCCACCGGCTCGATGACCCAGTTGACATACAGCCCCAGGAGCCCCAGGAGCTCCCGGCCCATCATGGTGATCTCGGCGGTGTCGATGCCGTACGGGCAGAACACCGAGCAGCGCCTGCACTCGGTGCACTGGTAGAAGTAGTAGAACCACTCCTTGAGGACATCGACGGTGAGCTCACGGCCGCCGGCGAGCTTGCCGAAGACCTTGCCCAGTGCCGTGAAGTCCTTGCGGTAGACCGAGCGCAACAGCTCCGCGCGCAGCACCGGCATGTTCTTCGGGTCACCGCTGCCGATGAAGAAGTGGCACTTGTCCGCGCACGCCCCGCAGCGCACGCAGATGTCCATGAACAGCTTGAAGGAGCGGAAGCGCTTCAGGCGGTCCGCCATCCCCTCCAGGATGGTCTTCTGCCACCCCTCGGGAAGCTGCCAGTCCACGTCGGTGACCGCCCAATCCCGGGGGTTGGGCAGGTCCAGGACCTTGAGGTTCTTGGCTTTCCCCGGGTAGATGTACGTCCCGGGACGGAAGTCCACGGGCGTCTCCATCCACGGGGTACGCGGGGGCTTGGGCTGGATCTGGACCAGCTCTTCCTTCTTGTAGTAGTCCGGCTCATCGAAGCGGGACATCGGCTCTATTCCTTATCGACCGGCAACCCGGCCGCGATCATCTTTTCCCGGAACTCGTCCTCGTACTCCTCGTAGGTGTGCACCTTCACCGGGTAGTCCCAGGGGTTCACGTGCCTCACCGCCCGGTTGTTGTTGGCCATGTTGCGCGTCGGGCTCAGGAAGACGCCCGGCCCGTGGACCAGCTTGCCGAGGGGGAAGTACATGAGCAGGACACACACGAGGAACAGGTGTCCGAAGAAGAGCGGGCTGATTCCTGTGGGCACCATCGGTGAGAAGTGGACAAGCGACAGCGCCAGCTCCTTCACTCCCGCCACGTCGGTGTGCGAGATATGCCTCATCCAGGCCCCGCTGCCCGCGATGCCCAGGAGCAGGAAGAGGGCGAAATAGTCCTCGGGCAGCGAGATGTACCGAACGCGCGCGTTGGCGAGGCGCCTGTACAGCAGGTACAGCAGCGCGCACAACAGCACCACGGTCGTCACGTTCACCGGAGGGAGGCCGATCTCGAGGAAGCCGTCGGCCTTTTCCGTGAACGTCACGAAGGCGGGCACCGGGTCGGTGAAGAGACGGAGGTGCCGAATGAGCACCACCGCCAACGCCCAGTGCATGGCCAGGGCCCCGATCCACAGGAACAGATCGGTGCCGTACACCAGGCCCCGCTCCTTCCTGAGCTCGGTCTTGGTGTTCCTGGCCAGTGACCGGAAGAACAGGACCTCGAGCGCCATCCTGCCGAGCACCTGTAGCTTGTTCGACGGGTTCTCGAGCTTCTGCTGCCGGATCCAGGGCAGCGACCTCTGCTGGCCGCACGTCGTGGGGATCCTGAACGGGACCGGCACGCCGGCCCACTTCATGACGCGGACCGCGAGACCGATCGCGAAGACCGCCACCGCCACGTACGGAAGCGCGACGGCAAAGATCCACTGCGGTGCGATGGTCGCGCCGAACATGCCCACGATGAGGAGGCACGCCACCACCAATAGGGAGATCAGAACGTTCATCCTGGCTCCACAACCCCCCGGTTCGTCCTGCCCGTCGCCCAGGGGATGTTTCTCTTCAACTCGTTGATGCGGAGCTCGCTCACCAGCTCGCGTTGCTCCGCGAAGACGTCGAAGGCCGCGAGGGCCACTGCGTCCACGTGTTGCTCCATCTCCGCCATCTCGTCGCGGAAGGAGCCGTTCCGAAGCTCGTCGCCGAGCTCGGCCCGAATGGCGTCCTTGAGGCGGAACACGAAACCCACCGCAGCGGATGGAGACATCTGCTGCACCGCGCGGATGCGCACGATGTCGGTCACGGCCCCGCGCAGCGCTTCCGCGTCGGCACCCTCGAGAACGGCGTCCAGGATCGTCCGGGTGCCGGCCCTCAGGCTGTGCCCGACCGGGTTCGCGAAGCGGTTGGACTCCCGCTTCCACGCCGCGTAAGTCTGCTCCGGGTATTCGGCGAGCACGGCGTCGTACCACCGCGTGGCGATGGCCTCGGCGCGGCGCTTCAGCAGATCCAGGAGCACGGCTCTCTCTACCATGGCGGTCTCACGGTCCGCAGGGGACCGCCGGGGCACCGCGCGCCTGTGCGCCGCGTTGGTTGCGCGGCCGCGCGACACCGGTTCCGGCGGTCCGCCAACGGCCTCTCAGACGCACCCTGTCGGCTTGGGAAGGCCCGCGACCTTGCAGGCTCCCTTGGCCGGCCCGCTCGGGAAAAGATCGTAGATCTCCTTGAGCTTGAATCCGGTCGTCTTGCAGACCTTCCGGATCATGGGCGCCATGTTGTACTCGAGGTAGTACTCGCGCAGGTAGTTCACGACCTTCCAGTGTTCGTCGGTCATGTCGTCGACGCCCTCGGTCTTCGCCAGGTCGCGAGCGACCGATTCGTCCCACGCATCCGGATCCTGGATGAATCCGTCTTCGTCTATCTCGATGTCCTTGCCACCGAGCTGCACTTTCTCCATCAGTTCCTCCTGAGCTCGAGCGTCCCGGCGCCTACCGGCTCCGGGTCTGGCCGCAATTCACGATCCGTCAGGATCTCCACGTCCACATCCGGCGGATGCCGCAGCGTCTCGTGGATCACGCATTCCCTCACGACGCGACGGATGGCGTCGCGCCGGTCCTCCGACACTCCACGGGGTAGCTCGACATCCACGACCACGGCGCCGATGCGCTTCGGCTTGGGCAGGAGCTCCAGCGCCAGGCTGACGCCGACGTCCCCGTCGCAACCACACGTCTCGCAGTAGCACTGCACCATCATCGCGATGCACGCGCCCAGCGAGCCGGCGAACATCTCCACCGGCGAGAGACCCGCTCCCGCTCCGCCATCCTCCGGCGCCATATCGCAGGTCAGATGATGGCGACCCACGCTGACGTCGAAGGCCATGCCACCCTTGCGGCTCACCGTGATCAGCTCCATGGCGCGACCTCCGGTCTCACTGCCCGTGTCTCCCTCGCCTTCTCATTCACGCCCCTGTCGCGGCGTGGTGTAGCTTGACTTCGACCTTCTCCTCGAGGGTCGCGTAGTACTGCTTCAGTAGCGCCAGCACCTCCGGACGGCTGAAGTCCTCGGGAGGATCCCCTCCCTCGGAGAGGGTCTTCCTGAGCATGGTGCCGCTGAGCAGGAGCCGATCGTCCTTCCCGTGGGGGCACGTCTTCATCGAAGCCATGCCGCGGCACTTGTAGCAGTAGAACGTCCAGTCGATCTTCAGCGGCTGCGTCTCGAGGCTCCCGCGAGGGATCTCCTCGAAGATCTTCTGGGCATCGAAGGGCCCGTAGTAGTCGCCTACGCCCGCATGGTCGCGGCCGACGATGAGGTGGCTGCACCCGTAATTCTGCCGGAACACGGCGTGCAGGAGGGCCTCCCTGGGACCGGCGTAGCGCATGTCCAGCGGGTAGCCGCCCTGGATCACCGAGTCCTTGACGAAGTAGTTGTCCACCAGCGTGTCGATGCACTTGACGCGCACGTCGGCGGGGATGTCGCCGGGCTTGAGCTTGCCCACGAGCTGGTGGATGAACAGCCCGTCCAGGGTCTCCAGCGCGATCTTGGCCAGATACTCATGGGAGCGGTGCATGGGGTTGCGCAGCTGAAGCGCCGCGACGGTCTTCCATCCCCGCTCGATGAACTTCTGCCGGGACTCTGCGGGACGCATGTAGACCCCCGCGAACTCCTCCGGGAAGTAGCTCTCGCTGAGCACCTTGATGTGCCCTCCGAGGTTGACCTCCTCCTGGCTCATCACCATGGCGACGCCGGGGTGCTCCGGATCGTTGGTGCGGAAGACCTCCTTGCACTCCAGCGCCTTGTCGATCTCGTACTTGTCCGTGACCGTCATGATGGCCATGTCGGTCCCGGTCTCCTCGTCGGTGAGCGTCACCTCCTGGCCTTCCTTGATGCCTTTCGCGTTTTCCGCGGTGGCGGACACGGTCACGGGGATGGGCCAGAACGTCCCGTCCTTCATCTTCATCTCGGTGACCACGCCCTTCCAATCGGCGCTGTCCATGAAGCCGGCGAGGGGCGTGAAGCCGCCGATGCCCATCATGATGGCGTCACCGGTTTCCCGGGACGTGATATGCAGTCGCTTCAGCGACTTGGCCCTCTCCCTCTCGTCGCCCAGCTCCTCTGCCTTGAGGAGCAGCGGCTTCAGCTCCTTGTCCTTGCCGTGCGGCCTGACCAGTTGATCCATCGTCGGTTGCCTCTAGCGGGTTGCGGGTGTCACGCCAGGTAGGCGGAGCTGGCTGCCCTGGGGCTGCAGCCGGTGGACAGGCCGGTGCCGCCCGGTGTGCTCCGCGTAGACCATCGCCACCGTCCGGTAGAGGACGTGGGCGAACTTCGAGTAGGGCAGGTAGATGAGCAGTTGGAATACGAGCACCAGGTGGACGAAGTACGTGGCGTAGGCCGCCGTGCGGAGGCCGGCCGCGGGCTCGGGGCCCACCGTGAAGCGGAAGATCTCGACGGCGTAGCCGGTGACGGCCACGCCGAGGAGCATCCACACGAAGATCCAGTCGAAGGAGGTGCCCCCTACCGCGCCCGGTCCCTGCGCGCGCTTGCGGTCGACCATCACCTTCACGGCGCCGAAGACCAGCACGGCCCCGCCCACGTTGGCCAGGATCTTCATGGGGTAGAGGAAGTCGAACGGGTATCGCGACGCGACGCCCATGAGCGGCATCACGTACAGGTCCACCACCGCCCATGCGGTGACCACGAAGAGCGCGGCGAAGCCGTAGAAGACGGCGAGGTGGGCCAGCCTGCGCGGCTTCTGCGCCCCGCAGAAGCCGAAGCGATAGTGGGTCACGATGTCCTTCACGGCGGCCACGATGCTGGCGGGGATCCCGTTCACCGCCGTGTAGATGCCGGCGGCTGCGTCGCTCCGACCCATGGCGCGCCAGAAGCGTACCACACCGATGACGGCCGCGACGAACGCGAGGGCCGAGAAGAACCCGTACAGGCCGATGATGAGCCAGTGGGGGAAGAACGACGCGTAGAAGGCCGGATCGGGCCCGAAGCCCAGCGCCCGGCCGATGGGGTCACGCACCAGGAGCGCGACGCCCAGCAGCACGATGGGCAGAAGGAACGCGACGGGGAGCCAACTCGCCCTGTTGGCCACCCGGGTCATGAAGCGAGGTACGGCATAGTGGTCCACCGTGAGGCGCCGCACCGCCGCCAGCATGTCGCCGGGTCTCGCGCCCCGGGGGCATCGCTTGGAGCAGTCGTTGCACTGGTGGCACATCCACACGTCGGGGTCCGAGACCAGGCGGTCCTTCAATCCCCACTGCGCCCAGATCATCTCCTTCCGCGGGAATGGGTGCCCGTCGGACAGCTCGCACACCACCGAGCAGTTGGCGCACTGCATGCACTTCTTCAGGTCGCCGCCACCTGCAGCGATGATCTCCTCCACGAACTTCCGATCCGGCCTCACCAGCATGGCTTCGGCCATGGTCCCTCGCTCCTTCGGGCGGCAGGGTCGGGAGGGGGGCCCAGCCACCTGTATACGGCTCGTCTAGGTAAGGCGAGCCACGCTAGAATCCCTTGAACGGGTTCATGCCGATCTCGTCGATCTGGGCAGCGAACTCGTTGATGATCTCGGGCAGGCGGTCGAACTCGTTGATGGCGAGCTGCTCCAGGCGCACGCGCTCCTCCTCGAGTGCGAGCTGCTTGAGCTTCTCCTGGATGTTGCCGCTCCGGGTCTGCATCAGCTCGCTTCCCCGGATGAAGTGGCACTGGTAGTCGTCGCCGGAGCGGCACCCTACCAGCAGGATGCCGTCGTAGCCTCGTGAGAGCGCGTCGGCGATCCACACGGTGTTGATGGAGCCGAGGCAGCGGACGGGAATGAAGCGGATGTTGGCGCTGTGGCGGATGCGCTTCAACCCGGCGGTGTCCAGCGCCGGATAGGCGTCGTTCTCGCACAGGAGGCCGAGCAGGCGGGGCTTCTCGTCGAACTCGTCGGGGATGTTCACCGCCTTGATCATCGAAGAGACGATGTCGACGGAGTAATCCTTGAACGAGATGATCCGCTCGGGGCACGCACCCATGCAGATGCCGCACCGGCGGCAGCGGATGGCATTGAGCTGCGGCGTGCCTTTGACGTCTTCGTTGAGCGTCCCGAAGGGGCACTCCTCCGTGCAGCGCTTGCACTGCGTGCACCGCTGCAGGTTGAAGTCCGGGTAGGACATGTCGCCCCACCGGGGGTGCACCGCCTCCCCCCGGGTGGCCAGGCGCACGGTCTGGATGGCCTTCAGGGCCGCGCCGGCGCCGTCCTCGCGGGCGAGCATGGCGTCCTCGGGGGCGCGCACGCACCCGGCTGCGTAGATCCCGGTGCGCCTGGTCTCGTAGGGGAAGCAGATGAAGTGCGAGTCGGGGAAGTCGTACTTGAGCACCGGCAGGTCGGGGCCCTGACGGTACGTCAGGTTCAGGATCTCGCCGCCGTCCATGTGGGAGAGGCTGGCCAGGGTCTCCTTGGCCGCCTCGAGCTGCGCGCCGGCCTCTCCCTTGGCCACCACGGCCTTGGCGTCGGCAAGGCGGCGGAGCGCCTCTCCGTCCGCCGCGGCGGGCACCATTCCTGTGGCGAGCACCACCAGGTCGGCCTCGAGCTGGATGTCCTCACCCACCAGGGTGTCCTTGGCGCGCACGAGCGGGTTGTGGTCGCCGCCCTCCGCGACGCCCTCCACCTCCGCCTTCGTGAAGAAGATGGCGGAGTCCTCCTGGGCCCTCCGGTAGAAGTCCTCGTACTGGCCCGGCGTGCGGATGTCCTTGTACAGGACGTAGACCTCTGCCTCGGGATCGAGCTCGCGGACGGTGAGGGCCTGCTTGATGCTGACCCGGCAGCACACCGCCGAGCAGTACGGCAGGTGGTCCTTGTCCCGCGAGCCGGCGCACTGGATGAAGGCGATGCGCCGGGCCGGCTTGCCGTCGCTGGGACGCTTGGGCGGGCCGGACGCGAGCTGCTCCTCCATCTGCACGTTGGTGATGACGTTGGGGCACGCGCCGTAGCCGAGGTGACCCAGGCGGGTGGCGTCGTACGGCTTCCACCCGGTGGCCTGGACGATGGCACCCACCCGCAGGCTCGTGGTGGTGTCGCTGCCGTGGTTCGTGTGCAGCGTCACGTCGAACTGTCCCGGCTGCCCGCTGATCTTCTCGATGGTGGTGTCGGTGTGGACCTGGATGCGCTGATGACCACGAACCTCCGCGATCTGCTCGTCGATGTTCGACGGCTGCGGGTCGCGGTAGGGAGCCTCGTGGGGGATGTGGCGCTTGAAGCGGCCCATCCACCCGCCCAGCTCCTCCGCCTTCTCCACCAGCACCACGTCTTGGCCGGCGCCCGCGGCGCCCAGCGCCGCGCTCATGCCGCTCACGCCGCCGCCCACCACCAGGATGGTCTGATCCACCTCCTCGTGGAACGGCTCCGGAAGCTCGGCCTTTCTGGCCCGCGCCACCCCCATGCGGAGGTAGTCCTCGGCGAGCATCTGCGTGTCCTCGTCGTTGGGCTCGTGGCTCCACACGACGTGCTCACGGAGATTGACCCGCTCGGTCCGGCATCCGTCGAAGGTGAAGGCATCGATCATGAGCCGAGGGGAGCAAGCGGCGACCACCGGGGCGTTCACGCCCTCGAGGACGTCCTGCCGAATGAGCTCGCGCCCCCCGGCTCCACACAGGCACTCGTGCTCGCGACAGAGCTCGACCTCGAGCTCCGACGTGGCCACGTCCTTCAACGCGTCGATGTCGAGGGAGGCCCCGATGTCGCAGCCCTTGCACACATAGACGGCCAGCTTCCTATCCACGTCACTACTCCGTGCAGAACTGAAGAGCGTTCATGACCGCACCCGTGGCATCGCGCACGCACGTCGCCACGTCCGTGGGCCGGGCGGCACACCCGGCCACCAGCACCCCCGCGCTGGGCTGGACCCGCGTGAGGAAGCCGTGAGCGTCGGTGGCGAGCCCTCCGTTGCCCTCGATGCGGATGCCGTGGGTGTCCGAGGGCACGATTCCCGTGGCGAGCACCACGAGGTCGGCGGCCCGGCTCATCCGGGTGCCGGAGAGCACGTCCTCCGCCTGGACGAGGAGCCCGTCGTCGGTCACGTCGATGCGCGCCACCTTCCCTTTCACCAGGTGGAGCTTCTCGTCCTCCTCCTGCGCCTGCAGGAAATCCTCCAGGCGTCCAGGGGCGCGCAGGTCGATGTAGAAGACGTTGATCTCCACCTCCGGGTACTGCTCGCGGATGTAGCGCGTCTGCTTGAGGGAGCCCATGCAGCACACCCCCGAGCAGTGCTTCAGGTAGTTGTCGTCCCGTGAGCCCGCGCACTGGACGAAGGCCACCGAGCGCACGGGGCCGCCGTCCGAGGGCTTCACGATCTTGCCGTCGGTGGGCCCCATGGGGGAGGCCATCCGCTCCATCATGACGTTGGTGACGATGTCCGGATGCGTCCCGAACCCGAGGCCCTCGATCTGCGTGGCCTCGTACGGTTCCCATCCCGTCGCCACGATGACGGCGTCGACGTCGACTTCCACCGTCTCGTCCGTCTGCGCCAGGTCGATGGCGTCGAACGGGCACGCGCTCACGCACTTCCCGCACTCGGCTCCCAGACACGCATCGGTGTCGATGGCCAGGCGGAGCGGGTAGGTCATCTCGTAGGGGAGGTAGATCGCCTTGGTGGTGCCCATCCCGAGGTTGAACTCGTCGGCGCGCTCCACCGGACACACGTCCACGCACGCACCGCACGCCGTGCATTTCTCGGTGACGCCGCGGGGGTGCTGGCGGATGGTGACGTGATAGTCCCCGGGAGTGCCGCGGATCTCCTCGACCTCGGCCAGGGTGAGGGCGCGGATGAGAGGGTTCGTCTTGAACCTGCGCAGGTTGATCTCGAGGCCGCACTGCGGCGGGCACATCTTGGGGAAGTACTGGTTCATGCGGGCCACCCGCCCACCCAGGTAGGCAGCCTTCTCCGCCAAGACGACCTCGCACCCCGCCTCCGACGCCTCGATGGCCGCGGTGATGCCGGTGATGCCACCTCCGATGACGAGGACCTTGCCCCGGTCCCCCACCACGGGGCTTCCGTCCACGGCGCCACTCATGGCGTCACCTCCCCGGCCGACGGTGCCGCGGCGCCGCCGCGGGAGCGCTGCCTCTCCGCCGCCTTGCCCCGGATCTCTTCGACGGCCTCGGGCCGGAGCCTCATGGTGGGCTCGCCGAAGAGGCTGAAGCGGAGCCACAGGAACGCGAAGCGGAGGAGCGACTCGTCATCGTACTTCATCTCGTCGATGAAGTCGTCGTCGACCTCGAAGCGCTGGAGCAGCGTGGTATCGAAGACGAAGGAGCGGAACTTGTCGAGGTCGTAGCAGGCCGTGAAGAACATGTTCAGCTTCTCCGGAGAGAGCTGGCCCCCGTCCTCGAAGAACTTGTGGAGCGTGACCTCCTTGTAGGCGTCGCCCCAGTCGTCGTAGGGCTCCACGCCCTGGTCCTCGAGCCACTCCTTCACCGTCCAGGAAGTGGCCTCGCCGAAGCCCTTGCACATGTCCTCCCGCAGGAGGAACCAGAAGCGCTCCCCCCTCCACCCGTCGGGCGTGTCCTTGGCCGCCGCCATGCCCAGCGGGTACATCCGGCAGGGCCAGGGACGGTCCTCGTAGACACCACAGCCGGCCTCGGTGAGGAACGGGCACGCGCGCTTGTCGTCGGCACTCATGCGCAGCAGGACGACGGGGGTCTTCATGTCCTTCTGCACCGGCATGAGGGCGTAGCGGTCCAGGAACTCGCCCGACGTGATCCCCAGCCGCTTCTTGAGACGGAGGACGTCGTAGGGCGACAGGAAGATGTTCACGTCGCTGCAGCAGTTGTTGAAGCAGGAGACGCCTGGGTGGCATCCGAACGTGAACGGGTCGTCGAGGCCCAGGCGGGGATATTCGGCCAGGATCTTCTCCTGGAGCCGAGCGCTCCCGTCGTCCGAGTCCTTCGTGAGGGGACTCTCCTTCGCCTCACTCATGGTCGTCTCCTTCCCCTTCATCGATGATCATCTCCCTGATGGCCGACGCGGACCACACGGGGAGGGCCAGGGACCCTCCGTTGGTGGGGTTGAGCGCGTACCTGTACGAGGCGTGCTGAGCGTACTGCTGCTCCATCCAATCCCAGCCGCCCAGGTAGTAGCTGCACTCGTCGTTGAAGCACACGAAGAAGAACTCCTCACTCCACGTCGCGCCGTCCGGCACGCACCACTTCTTGAGCCGGGAGCCGCAGTGCGGACAGGTGTGGGCGGGACCTTCCATCTGCTTCCTCGGTTTCTCCGAGATTCCCCCGCGGATGCGCCGCGTTGGTTCGGGACATAGGCGTTGCACAGGAAACTGCTTGTCCGTCCGGGTGCCCCGGGCCCCCGGACGGCCCGTGGGCACGTCCGGAGACCCGTGGCGACTCGGTCCTTACACGGTCAGGTACTTCACCGGCCGCTTCTTCATCTCCCACTCACCCGTGTTGCTGTGGTAAACGGTGTTGCAGAAAGCCAGCCAGTTGTCGTTGTCGATCTTCGGCTTGTCGGCACGGAAGTAGTAACCGGGCCAACGCGTCTCCTCGCGGAAGAGGATGGACCGCATGTGGGCTTCCGCCTGGTACATGCGATGGACGTCCTCCCAGCAGCGCATGAGCTCGTTGGAGTTCTCCGCGGCCAGGTTCTCCGCGTCCTCCTTCAGGAACGTCATGAGCTCCAGGCCCTTCGCCAGCAGCATGTCGTTGGTCTTGAACTGGGTCGACACGCCAGCCGAGTACTCGTCCATGATCTTCTGGAGGCGGTACATGAACTGCTGCGGGCGGATGTAGTTCGGATTGATGTCCGGATCCGTCGTCGCACCCTTGAACTGCTCGAAGGTCTCCATGGGCTTGAGGACGTCGGCCTTGAGCGCCTCGACCTTCGCGGTGTCGACCTGCGGTGCCTCGTTGTGGTCGATGATGTAGGCGACGGCGCTCTTGCCGGAGATTCGGCCCTCGGTGAACGAGCCGGACGAGAACTTGTGGCTGGAGGCGCCCGACGCGTCGCCGGCGGCGAACATGCCGCCCACCGTCGTCATGTTGGGATAGCCCCAGAAGTACTCTTCTTTGGTGTCGCCGTTCTGCAGGTCTTCGGGACCCGAGACCCACGCGCCCGACGCACCGGAGTGCGAACCGATGAAGTACGGCTCGCACGCCATGATCTCCGACGGCTTCTTCTCGGGCTCGACGTTCGACGACGCCCACAGGATCGCCTGGGAGATCGTCATGTCCAGGAAGTCCTCCCACGCCTCCGACTCGAGCTCCTTGAGCTTCTTGGCCGCGGCCTTCTCGTCGGGAGCCTCATCCGAGATCTTCTTGATGGCGTCGGCGGTCTGCATGTAGATGGGACCCTTGCCGTCCATCACGTCCAGCATCATCAGCCAGTTGCGGATGTTGGCCGGAGCGGGCTTCACGTGCCCGTAGGGATCCCACTTGTCCAGCTCGTCGGCGTTCTCCTTCATGTAGTTGCCGCCGTGCGCGTTCGTGGCGATGGACTTGAAGAGCAGGAACCACGCGCCCACCGGGCCATACGCGTCCTTGAAGCGCACCGGAATGAAGCGCACTTCCTGGCACGTCATCTCGGCTCCGCCGTAGATGGTGAAGAAGGCGCTGGCGCCGGAGTTGAAGGGCGGGTACCACGAGCGGCCGAAGCCCTCACCCGTGGAGCGCGGCTTGAACACGTGCACCGCGCCGCCCATGGCCACCAGGGTGGCCTTGGCCTTGAACACGTAGAACTTGTTCTCGCGGACGCTGAAGCCCACGGCGCCCACGCACTTGTTGCCTTCCACCAGCGGGTGCGTGATGAAGACCCGCTCGAAGTACTCGCCGCCGGCCTCCTTCAGCGCGTTCTTCGCGGCCTCGGCGACGATGATCTTGTACGACTCGCCGTTGATCATGAGCTGCCAACGGCCCTCGTGGACGTAGTTGCCCTCCTTGTCCTTCCAGATGGGCAGCCCCCACTTCTCGAACATGTGGACGGTGGAGTCCACGTGACGGGCGATGTTGGCCACCAGGTCCTCACGGGTGATGCCCATGAGGTCGTTGCGCACGTAGTCGCAGTAGTCCTTCAGGGTGTTGTTGCCGGAGTTCAGGTCCACGTACTGGTTGATGGCGGACAGCCCCATCGCGACCGCTCCCGAGCGGTCCATGGCGGCTTTGTCCACCAGGGTGACCTTGAGTCCGTGCTGCTTGGCCCAGTAGGACGCCTCGACGGCCGCACCGCAGGCAGCCATGCCGCCCCCGCAGATCAGCAGGTCGGTTTCGACCGTCACAGTCTCGAATTGCGTCATTGCTCCAAGTCTCCTCGGAAGTTGGCGTCGCCGGAGACCCTCGAGCCTCCGCCGACGGCCTGCGGTCTAGAGGGTGAGAACGTGATCGATCTTCACCGGACCTCTGTCCGTGTTCAGCCCGGCGGGCTCGCACATGAGCGTCGGGCTCTTCAGGTCGGAGTCGCCCGTCGGCCAGTGGTCGAAGGGTTGGGCCTGGCCCTCCGCGACACCCCGCCGAATGGGGAACTTGAACCGCTTCGGCCTGATGTCCTTATCGCGGAACTGAAGGGTCCACATGATGTCCTCGGAGCTGCGCATCGCCGTCACCTTCGCGCCCATCGGCACGAAGTCGGCGTAGCCGCGTACCTCGATCGCCTGGTTGGGGCAGATCTTCACGCAGCTGTAGCACTCCCAGCACATGGTGGGATCCCGGTTGTACGCCTTCATGATCTCCTTGTCGAGGACCATGAGGTCGTTCGGACAGATGTACTGGCAGGCCGTCTTGTCCAAGGCCTTGCACCCGTCACATTTGTCCGGAATCACGAAGCTCGGCATCTTCTGCCTCCGGTCGAATTTGAAGATGGTCTGCGCAAACCGTCTTTCACGCCCCGCCATGCGCTGCGGTGATAATCCGGCGGTCCACGCTCCCTGTGATCCTTCGATCCTCCAGGGAGCGGAGGTGCCCGCCCCAGCATGGGCAGATGTCCGGAAGCCTCGCAGTGGACATACGCGCTCGGAGCACGCGGGCAGGTGCAGCATCCGAGCGGGGTGGACCGACGTCGCACCGCGTCGGACGCGGGCGGCGAGGGTCGCGGCCCTTCACAGTCGGCCACGGTGAGCCCCGGAAACGCTTCGGTGTGACCTTCCTCATGGAGCACCGCGAGCGCTCCGTGATTTTTGTCACAGTTTCACCTAAAGCGAAGTCTCGTACCGCCGGAATGCCGAGTCAAGTGTATTTGCGATTTTTTTCTCAATTCCATTCCGGAGTCGCTACAGATAGCATCTGGCGGGGGGCTTCGGATGGGTGCGGGAGTGCCCCGGACGAGGGCGCGAAGGGGGCCGTGAAGGCCCGACGTGACGGGCGGTGACCGCGCCCCCGCTGCGCCGCCGGGCGGCGCGGCTGCGGCTAGTCGGACAGCCGGTAGGCGAGCTGCGAGAGACCGAGGGAAATGTGCTCGTCCCGGACGCAGATCCCCTCCGGGACGGCGAGGCGGGTAGGCGCGAAGTTCCAGATCGCGCGGATGCCGGCGGCCACCAGGCGGTCCGCCACCCGCTGGGCGACATCGGCCGGCGTCGACAGGATCGCCAGGTGGATCTGGTGCCTCTTGATGAAGGCGGTCATCCCCCTGGTGTTGCGGATGGGGCACCCGGCGAGCTCCTGCCCCGTCTTCGACGCGTCGCTGTCGAAGGCGGCCACGATCCGCAGGCCGTACCGGGCGAAGCCCCGATAGGCGATGAGCGCGCCTCCCAGGTGTCCGACCCCCACCAGGACGGCCAGGTGGGTCCTGTCGAAGCCCAGCACCTGGCGGATCGTGTTCACCACTTCCGTCGCGTTGAAGCCCACCCTCCCCCGCCCGCGCAGCCCGATGGACCCGAGATCCTTGCGCACCTGTGTGGGATCCACGTCCAGCGCCTCCGCCATCTGCCCGCTGGTCACCGTCGCGAATGCCCTTCTTTCCCCCCTCTCCGAAAGGAAGCGGTGGTAGAGCATGAGCCGCTCCAGGACCAGGGGGCGCAGGTGGTCGTCCGGGCAGATCATTCCGAGACTCCCTTCACGGATGGGACATCCGGCCATTCTACCGCTGGCGGATCCCCCGTCAAGAAGGGCGCGCGGGGGGGGAGCTAGGTTCTCATCGACCCGGTGCCACGGATTGCGACGGGGTCGCCGTCGCATCGTCTCCCCTGTTTCGGAGGTTCGTGGCCAGCCACGCCGGAACGGCTCTGACGGTCATCGTGTGGCCGTTCACCCGAAGAGCCTTCAGCAATCTGTCCAACGCGGCGTTCAAGCGTGCCTGCGCGTCCGGGTCCTTGCCGGCGGCCTCGATGACCGGCGCGGCGGAAACGCGCGGTCCCTCCGCGGGCTCGTAGCTCACCCTGCCCTGCAGGTCCACCAAGGTGTCGTGGAGTGCCAGCGCCGCCGCCGCCAGCTCCCAGGCGCCCTTGTAGCTCGCGGCCCGGACGTCGTGGGTGGCGTCGAAATCCTCCAGGGCAGTGGCCAGGCGGAGCGAGCGCACCGGCCCCGCGACCCTCGCCTCGTCCAGAGCCTGCAGATACGCCCCGCGGTACAGGCTCGACTCGTCGGCCTGCACCTGTTCCACGTACTCCAGGTATCGCTGCCAGTAGCGCGGCACCTGCGGATAGGACGTCGGGTCGGCAAGGTACCTGCCGCTGAGCCACGCGGCGGGCACCGGCCCCACGCCGAGGGTACCACGCATCCGGTCCACCGCGGAGACGAACGCCTGGAAGGCGGCGCCCCGGACCGCTTCTTCGGTATCGGCGATCCTGCGCGGCGGACGCGGCACGGCGGTCTCGGCCCCGGCTGGCGCGGACATGTGGTCGCCCGACCTGTACGAGGGTCTGGCCACGCTTGCGAAGACGGCGAGCAGTGCCAGGGACGACGCGGCAGCGAGTCCCAGCAGTCCCAGGCGTGTCCATGAGTGACGGATCCGGCCGGGCTGGGTGAAGGTCACACGGAACGTGGCGGGCCGCAGGAACCGCCTGCGGGGGGTTGGATCCTCACTGCTCGCGTGATGCGCCTCGGGTGCACCCCACTTCAAGGGGGCGGTGGGTGATGTGAGGCGAATCTCCCTGGAAAGCGCCGGCTCGTCGTCCGGGTTCGAGCGGCGCTCGTCTTCCATGCGCTCGATGAAGGCGCGTGCCTCCTCCTCCGGCGAGATCGAGGGAAGCTCCACCAGGTCGAGGCTCCCGGGAAGGTCCGGCACGTCCTCGTCGGCCGGCTCGGCGTGGGCTTCATGGACTCCGGAAGCTTCCCTGCCGGCGCCCTCCCCGTCCCGAGGCCCACGCGCGGCGTCGGCCTCGCCCGGGCCAGGCTCGAGCGGGACACCCTCCACCGAATCCCACCCGTTCGCGAGAGCGTCCTGCACCAGACGCACCGTCGGGTGCTGCGCCGCGGGCACCCACTCCCCCGTGAGGGAGTCGTACACCAGGTCCTCGGGGCGGATCGCCCCGGAACGGATGAACTCGGCGAAGAGCTCCGTCGTCTCGGGACAGAACTCCTCACCTTCCCGCGTGCGGATGCGGAAGCGCGCTTCCATAGTCCACCGTCACCCCGCCGACACCCGAACACCCTCCCGGCAGCTACGCGTAGCAGGCCACGCCCGCACGCGCGGGCGCGTACCCCAGGGAAGTTCGGTCGTATCGGAGAGGTCCGCCTGGGTCATCGTCGGCCAGGAAGATGCTCTTCCCTACGCAACCCCGGCACTCGACCGGTCGGGCCGACGGCCCCTCCTCGAGGGGCGACGGGGGAGCCGCAGCGGTCGACTCCACCGTCATTTCAATCGTAGGAACCGGCGGTTCCGGCGCGCAAGGAAAACCTGCGCCCTGACTTATCGCCTGGGCGCCGGGGGGACGGCGGCATGCCTGCCGAAATGGCGCCCTCGCTTGCGCC
>Ga0315535_1000359_pt1 | contig 31969 bp, 22 predicted proteins | sample SalMarSW160220MG_2_FD_203092 | JGI IMG/M metagenome (GOLD analysis project Ga0315535, IMG submission 203092) | Salt marsh sediment microbial communities from the Plum Island Ecosystem LTER, Massachusetts, United States - Salt Marsh Sediment SW1602-20 ... | reverse complement strand
CAAAAGGCCAAGGACCTTTGGCTACAAGCAGCCCGCGCAGAGAGCAAGCCGATTCCTCCGCCCAAGTACAGGCCGGTCATCTACCAGGTGATATCCGCCTGAGAAAACACAAAGACTCTTTCAAGAGAAGCGGGGTTTGTTTTCGAGCACACGAACCCGGCTTACTTCATAGCGGATCGAGGTAGTAGACTCCCCGGGGCAGGCGCGCGAAAGGCAGCATCCTGATGGCGCTCGAGCGCGGGCCGCGCATCAGGCGGGAGAGAGCTTTCCAGAAGCCGACCAGCGGCCGGCGGGACATCGCACGAATGGCGTAGCTGGCGCAGGTCGGGCGGTGCATGCAGCGCGGGCCGTCGATGCGGGTGAGCAACTTCGACCACAGGCCGTAGGCCAGGCCGAAGGGCGAAGACGAGATCGCCCTCGGCGGCTCAACTCTTGCAGTTCGGCCGATGTCGAAGACCGGGTGGCGCGGGTCTGCCGACCAGGGGCCGAAGCCCGCGGCCGCGACGTCCTGGGCACACAGGGCCAGCAGGCAGGCGAGCGCCGCCATTCTCATTCGTCATCCTCATTCTTGGATTCTTCATCCAGCCTGGCCAGGCGCTCGGCAATCGTCTTCTCGTAGCCGCTATCCGATGGCGAGTAGTAGATCCTGCCCTTGAGTTCATCGGGCAGGTAGTTTTCGCGGACGTAGTGGCCCTCGAAATTGTGCGGGTAACGATAGTCGCGCCCGTATCCCAACGAGCGCATCAGTCCGGTCGGGGCGTTACGCAGGTGCAGCGGCACGGGCAGCGCTCCGCGCTCGCGGACGTCCTTGCGGGCGCGGGTATAGGCCACAATTGCGCTGTTGCTCTTGGGAGCGCAGGCCAAATAACAGGCCGCCTGGGAGAGGTTCAGCGCCGACTCGGGCAGGCCGACCATCTCGTGTGCACTGAGCGCCGCGCAGGCAACCTGCAGCGCCTGCGGGTCCGCGTTGCCGATGTCCTCGGAGGCGAAGATGATCATCCGGCGTAAAATGAAGCGCGGATCTTCCCCGGCCTCGAGCATGCGCGTCATCCAGTAGACCGCGGCGTTCGGATCCGAGCCGCGCAGGCTCTTGATGAAGGCCGAGACTACGTTGTAGTGCTCCTCCCCTGCCCGGTCGTAGAGCAGTGCGCGGTGCTGCACGGCCTCGGCCACGACCTTGGTGTCGATCTCCGCCTTGCTTTCTTCCGCCAGGTAGTCGGCGGCCGCCTCGATGATGTTCAACGCCCGGCGGGCGTCGCCCTGGGCCGCACGGCAGATCTCGGCCAGCGCGTCTTGCGCGAGTGTCAGCCCTCGCTCTCCCAGACCACGCTGCTGGTCAGCAAGAGCTCGGCGGACGATGACCGCCAAATGCTCTTCTGAGAGCGGCTTCAGCACGAATACCTTGCTGCGCGACAACAGCGCAGCGATGACCTCGAAAGACGGGTTTTCGGTGGTGGCACCGATCAGGGTGACCGTGCCCTTCTCGACGTGCGGCAAGAGGCTGTCCTGCTGGGCCTTGTTCATGCGGTGGATCTCGTCGATGAACAGGATGGTGCGTTTGCTGTAGGCGTCGCGCCGGGCCGCGGCCTGCTTGACTATCTCGCGTATCTCGCGCACTCCAGCCAGCACCGCCGAGAAGGGCACGAACTCGGCGCCGGTGGTGCGCGCGATCACCGAGGCCAGGGCGGTCTTTCCGCAGCCCGGCGGGCCCCAGAGGATCATCGACGACAGCTTGTCTTTTTGAATGGCCGTAAGCAGCAGGCGGCCCTCGCCCAGGATCTCGTCCTGGCCAACGAACTCCTCGATGCTGCGCGGACGCATTCTCTCGGCCAGCGGCGCGTGGCGCTGCTCCCGGTCCGCCTGCGCACTGAACAGGTCTCCGCTTCTCATCGGCCTCATACTATGCAAGCCGCCTGGCGCTGGCAAGCCTCCTGGCATCGCATGGCGCTTTATGATAAGGGAGTATCTTGACCTGAAGGGGAAGCCGATGTCTATCGTGGGAATATTCGGAAAACGCAAGCACCCCGACGTACTCAATGTGGCCGGCAGGCTATCCCGACTGGCCAACGAACGGGGCTGGAGTGTGCTTGCAGAGTCGGCCCTGGAAGACGGCATCGAGAATGTCAGGCTGTTGCCGGCAGCCGAAGTGGCGCAAAGAGCCGATCTGGTTGTGGTGTTAGGCGGGGACGGCACCATGATCAGGGTTGTTCGCCTGCTGGACGACCACCAGGCACCCATCTTCGGCGTAAACCTCGGTTTTCTCGGATACATGACCGAGTTCACCGCCGAAGAGGCCGCGCAACAATTCTCGCTCGTGCTTGCCGGCGACTTCGAGACCTACCAGCGCTCGCGCCTTTCGGCCGAGCTTTTCCGCAACGGCACGCTTGTCGCCAGCGCCAAGGTACTCAACGACGTGGTGGTAAGCATGACCGGGATGAGCCGCATACTCGACATTGAGGCGGAGATCGACGGCATCACCTTGACCACTTACCGGGCCGACGGGTTGATCGTCTCCAGCCCCACGGGTTCGACCGCCTATTCTCTCTCGGCCGGGGGGCCCATAGTCGCCCCGGGAGTCATGGCCATTTTGGTAACTCCGATCTGTCCACATACACTCAGCATGCGTCCTTTGGTGGTGCAGTCCGACTGCAAGATCAGTCTCAAGCTCGACCAACTCACCGAGCCGGCGCAGGTTACCTTCGACGGGCAGCAATCGGTGCCAGTCGAACCGGGCGACAAATTATCGATCGAACGGGCGCCGGGTCATATCGTCATGGTATCCCCCCCGCGCAACTACTTTGAGATTCTGAGAGCCAAGCTGAAGTGGGGTCAAATCTGAGTCCACCATGCTCACCCGCCTGGCCATTCACGACTTCGCAATAATCAACGAACTGAGTGTCGAGTTCGAACCGGGTTTCAGTGTCCTGACGGGTGAAACCGGCGCGGGTAAATCAATCATAGTCCAGTCGCTGAATCTGATCCTGGGCGGGCGGGCGAATACCGATATGATCAGAACCGGGCGCGACGCCGCGGAGGTCGAGGGTGTCTTCCATGTCGAAGCGGATACGCCCGTCGGCAGACGCCTGCGAGAGGCCGGCTTATCCAAAGACGGAACTCTAGAGATCCGCAGGCTGGTCTCCAGGTCCGGACGCAACCAGGTCTCGATAAACGGCAGCAAGCTTGGACTTGCGACGGTTGCCGAAATCACTCGCGGGCTTTGCGACATCTCTGGTCAACATCGGCATGTCAACCTGGTTGATGAGCAGACCCAGCGCCAGATCCTGGACGACTTCGGTAATCTTTCAGGACTGTGTGCACAGGTCGGCGGTGCCGTAGGGCGGTTGCGCACACTTGAAAGGCAGCTTCATGAAATCGAAAGGCAGGAAAGGCAAAGAAAAGAGCGCGAGGACTATCTTTCATTTTCTCTAGAGCGTATCCGGGCGCTCGATCCACAGCCCGGAGAAGACAAGCAATTACAGCGCGAACGGGAACGTCTGCGGCACGCGGAGAAGCTGGCCCTTGGGCTTGCCGAAGTAGTATCACTGCTTTACGAGGGCGAGGGCGCGGTAGTCGACCTTCTTGGCCAGGCTGACTCGACTTTAGCAGGACTTTCCGCCTACGACGACGAACTCGATCCCAAGCGCGAGGCTACGGCCGACCTGCTGCGCCAGGTGGAAGAGCTGTCACGCGAGATCGGCTCGATGGCCGACGAGATTCAAGCGGACCCCGGAAGGCTCGAGGAGATTGAAGAGCGCCTGGCCGCTATCAACAGCCTGATCCGCGCCCACGGCCCCGACCTGGAGGCCTTGCTTCAGGCGCGGGAAAAGATCGAGGCGGAACTGGCGTCGCTCGACAACTTGTCTGCGCGCCGCGAGGAGCTTTCAGAAGATCTCGCTCGAACAAGCGAGCTAGCGTTCGAGCTCGCTGAGAAACTATCCGGCAAACGCCGCGAGGTTGCCGGGCGACTCGACAAGCAACTCGTCTTAGAACTTCGCACACTTGCCATGCCGGACGCACGCGCAAGCTTCGAAGTGCTTTCAACCGACGACCTGCAGGATTGGGGCCTCGACCAGGTGCGCCTGATGCTGTCTGCTAATCCGGGCGAGGAACAGCGACCACTCGCGCGCGTGGCTTCCGGGGGTGAGCTGTCGCGGGTATTGTTGGCCTTGACCGCTGTGCTGAGCAAGGTTGACAGGGTGCCTTGCTACGTCTTCGACGAAGTCGACTCCGGAGTGGGAGGACAGGTGGCGAGCGTTATTGGAAGCAAGCTGGCAGCAGTCAGCACCGGGCGCCAGGTGATCTGCATTACTCACTTGCCGCAGATAGCCGCAAGGGCCAGTACGCACTACGCGGTCAGCAAGAGGGTCGTCTCCCGGCGAACCGTATCCGAGATCGTACGCCTGAGCGATGAGCAACGCGTGGAAGAGATCGCCCGCATGTTGGGAGGCAAGCGCACAAGCGATAAAGCCCGGGCGGCCGCGCGCGAGTTGCTGGGATCAAAGTTCTGATTTGCAAACAAGGCTTCCGCCTGGCCGCTCGATTGAAAATTGATCTGCAAGAAATGCTGTGATAGAGGTATACTATCATGCGCAGTCGGCCCACCAAGAAAACCCACAAGAAGGCGCGTAGAAAGGGCCCGCGCAGGCCAACACTCCAAAAGAAGATTTCGCACTGGGCCAAGACCGACGTTGGACTCAAGCGCGAGGCCAACGAGGACAGTTATCTGGCCGACTCCAATATGGGCCTGTATCTTGTCGCCGACGGCATGGGAGGGCACGCGGGCGGGGACACCGCTTCGCGCATGGCGGTTGAGATAATCAAACAACACGTTGCCGACTCCAGGAATTCTAAAAAGACCGAAACCGCTACGGCGAACGAACGCGAAGACCCTGCCATTCTGGAAATGCTGGACTTGGCAATCAAGGATGCCTCAGCCAGAATCTTTGCCGAGTCGGCCTCGAACCCCGCGCTGGAGGGAATGGGAACCACGGTTACTCTGCTGCTCACGCATGGGGGACTGGCCTACGTTGCGCATGTGGGGGACAGCCGCCTGTACATGATGCGTGACAAGGAGTTGATCCAGGTCACCGAGGATCATTCACTGGTCAACGAACAAATCAAGGCCGGGTTCATTACCGAAGAAGAAGCCGCGCATAGTCGCTTTCGCAACATAATCACGCGCTCGGTCGGTTTCGAAAGCCAGGTCAGCGCCGACACGTTCTCCTTGAAAATGCAGCCCAACGACTTGTTCTTGCTGTGTTCCGACGGGCTCAACGGGATGGTCGATGACGAAAGGATAGGCAAAACCATCCGGCGCGGTAAACTCTCGAGCATACCGGTACGCCTGGTATCCGCCGCCAATGAGATGGGCGGCGAAGATAATATTACAGTTATTTTAGTAAGTTACGGCAGGAGTAATCGAGACCAGAACAGCGGCAGGTCCCGTAAGCGCCGGAAAAAAGGACAGCGAAAACACAACTGACGGAAATCTACCAGAAAAATGTTGACAGCCCATTGGACCCTTTGAGACAATCGTTTGGCTTTGGTACTTACATATATGGATAATTCCAAGGGGTAGTTCGCAAAAAAGAGGTTTCTCGTATAGACATGAGCGCGCGCTATACCATCATGATGGTGCGGGATAGATCTTCGCGGGTCAGGCGCATCAGGTTATCGAAGTCAACCCTCATCACGGTTGTCGGGATTTCTTTCCTCGTGCTATGCAGCGTGGTAGCCGCCGGAATCCACTACTATTCCGTCGTCGAAAAGGTCAGTGAGAACCGGCAGCTGCGATCACAGAACCTCGAGTTGCGCAACCGCTTGGTCAGCCTGCATGAAAAAGTCGCGAGCATCCAGACCGTCATCGACCGGGTACAGCGTTTCGACACCAAGCTGCGCATCATCACTCAACTCCACGATCCTGAGCGGCACTTGGCGCTCGGGCCCGTAGGGTCGCTCACCAAGGACTCCGGCGCCGATGGAGCGTTCGGCACACCCGCCATGGTTCAGGCTATCGGTAAGAACCCGCACTTGGCCGTCAATCTTCTTGGCAAGCAACTCGACGAACTGGCTTCCGAGGCGGAAAAGCGTGAGGGCAATATCCGTGAACTGGAAACCTACCTGCGCGGGCAGCGGGCTCGCCTGAGTTCGACTCCTTCGATCTGGCCGACGCACGGATGGGTAACTTCTGATTTCGGCACGCGCATCGATCCCTATACCAACAAGCGCGCCATGCACCTGGGAATAGACATTGCCAACCAGCCCGGCATCCCGGTTATGGCTCCTGCCAAGGGCGTGGTCACTTTTGCATCGTCGAATGGCGGCTTTGGCAATATGCTGGTGCTCGATCACGGTTACGGCATCAGAACGCGTTACGGGCATTTGAGTCAGTTCAAGGTGCATGTCGGCAATCATGTGGAGCGGGGCGAGATCATCGGCAATATCGGCAACACCGGCCGCAGCACCGGTCCTCACCTGCACTACGAAGTCGAAGTCAACGGCGTCTGCGAGAATCCCAAGAATTACATGCTCGATGACTGATCCAGAGACTTCGGTAACACAGGCATAGTTCAGTGGGCCTCAGCACATATGTATCTTCCAAGGTTTTCGGAAACAAGAACCAGCGGGAATTGAAGAAGCTAAGATCGCTGGTCAATCAGGTCAACGCTTTCGAGTCGCGAATCCGGGTGCTTTCCGACGCGCAGCTCAAGGCCAAGACGGGTGAATTCAGGCAATTCTTCGAGAACGCCGTCACAGACAAGCTCGGCCGGCACCATGACGGTGACGACAAGGCCCGCTACCTGGCGGAATACGATGTCTTGGGCGATATGCTGCCCGAGGTTTTCGCAACGGTCAGAGAGGCCGCCGTCCGTGTCCTCGGGCAACGCCACTACGACGTCCAGCTAATCGGCGGAATCGTCCTGCACCAGGGTAAGATTGCCGAGATGAAGACCGGCGAGGGCAAGACGCTGGTTGCCACTCTGCCGGTCTATCTGAACGCCTTAGCAGGCCGGGGCGTGCACGTGGTCACCGTCAACGATTATCTGGCCAGACGCGACGCCGAATGGATGGGGCGTGTCTACCGCTGGCTGGGCATGTCGGTCGGAATAATTGTCCATGGACTGACAGACACACAAAGACAAGATGCTTACAACTCCGACATAACCTACGGTTACAACTCCGAGTTCGGCTTCGACTACCTGCGCGACAACATGAAGTTCAGCCTGGAGGAGTACGTTCAGCGCGAACACTACTTCGCCATTGTGGACGAAGTCGACAGCATTTTGATAGACGAGGCGCGCACGCCCTTGATCATCAGCGGGCCGGCCGAGGAGGCCACCGACAAGTATTATCGGGTGAACTCCATTATCCCCAAGCTGAAACGCGACCGGGACTACACCGTAGACGAGAAGAGCAAGTCGTCCGTACTGACCGAGGATGGTGTCGCGCGCGTGGAAGACCTGCTGAACGTGGACAACCTCTACCAGCCGCAGAACATCGAGATCTTGCATCACGTCAACCAGGCGCTCAGGGCCCACACTCTTTTCAAGCGTGAGGTCGACTACATTGTCACCGAGGACAACAAGGTCAATATCGTCGACGAGTTCACCGGTCGCATCCTGGAGGGGCGTCGCTGGAGCGACGGGCTGCACCAGGCGGTCGAGGCCAAGGAAGGCGTTCAAATAGAAAACGAGAACCAGACTTTAGCGACCGTCACCTATCAAAACTACTTCCGCATGTACAAGAAACTGGCGGGCATGACGGGAACCGCGGAAACCGAGAAGGAAGAGTTCTCGAAGATTTACGGGTTGGATGTGATGGTCATCCCGACCAACTTGCCCAACATCCGCAAGGACGCCCAGGATGTCATATACCGGACCGAAGAGGAAAAGTTCGCCGCAGTTATCGAGGAGATCAATGAACTGCACGAGCGCGGCCAACCGGTGCTGGTTGGTTCGATCTCCATCGAAAAATCCGAGGAGATCTCGCACCGACTTAAAAGGGCGGGCATCAAGCACCACGTACTGAACGCCAAGCATCACGCCAAGGAAGCCGAGATAGTCGCCCAGGCCGGGCGCTTCGGCATGGTCACCATCTCGACCAACATGGCCGGTCGAGGCACCGACATCGTCTTGGGCGGCAACCCCGAGTTTTTGGCCAAGCTGCACGCCGACCCCGATGTCGACCAAGATCGCTACCTGGACGTTCTGAAGCAGTTTCAGATTACCTGTGCCGAAGAGCGCGAACAGGTCATCGAGCAGGGCGGCCTGCATATACTGGGAACCGAGCGGCACGAAGCCCGGCGAATCGACAACCAGTTGCGGGGACGTGCCGCCCGCCAGGGAGACCCGGGCTCTTCGAGATTCTACCTTTCTCTGGAAGACGACCTGCTCCGAATTTTCGGAGCGGACAGGCTGAAGAACCTGATGGAGCGCCTGGGCATGGAGGAAGGCGTTCCTATCGAACATCGCTGGGTGACGCGCTCTATCGAGAACGCCCAGAAACGCGTCGAGGGGCAGAACTTCGAGATTCGCAAGAGCCTGCTCGAATACGACGACGTAATGAACATGCAGCGCAAGAGCATCTACGACCTGCGCCGCCGGGTATTGTCGGGCGAGGATATGCGCGAGCAGATCCTCGAATTACTCGAAGACATCCTGATCACCGAGTTGGACTCGACCTGTTCGACCGAGATCCCGGTCGAGGACTGGGATATCAAGGGCCTCGAAGACAGGGTTTACGGTATCTTCGGCCAAAAGGTCGAGTTGGAATCGATGCAGCGCAACCGCCAGGCGCTGGGCGAGCAGTTATGGGACGCGATAGAGAAAGAGTACCAGGAGAAAGAACAACAGATCGGACCCGAGAACATGCGCCGGGTGGAGCACTACTTCTACCTGCAGGAAATAGACCAGCAATGGAAGGATCACCTGCTGGCCATGGATCACTTGCGCTCGGGGGTGGGACTTCGCGGTTACGCCCAGAAGGATCCAAAGCAGGAGTACAAGAAAGAGGGTTACGATCTGTTCATCGGCATGACCCAGCGTATCAAGACCGAAGTGGCCAAAAAGCTGACCCAGGTACAAATTGAGCACGAAGACGAAGGTGAGCGCCTGATGCGCCAGCGCATGGCCAGGCGCCGAACGGTGTTCGAGGGTCAGGGGCCCTCTCCACAGTCAAGCGGCGACGGCGGCAAGGTACAGACATTCAAGCGCGACGGTAAAAAGATAGGCCGCAACGATCCCTGTCCCTGCGGTTCGGGCAGGAAGTACAAGAAGTGCTGTATGAACAAGGAAATGCGCGCCTGACGACTAGCTGACGGGCGACCGCCGCTCTTGGTATGCTCTTCGCCCTCATTCCTGATTCCTAATCTGCTCATTCCTCCATGAAATTGCTTGCAAAGCCAAAATGCCTGTGCTAGCCATAGCCCTCCGGTGTGGCTCGGATCGTCGGGCTTCTGGCCCACGCTCCGTTTGACCACTGTTATTTTCACACGCCGCGGGTGCGGTCCCAGGGTGTCTTCGGACGGTGGTTCGAAGATTGGGTTACCGAGCAATGGCCCCGGCGGAGGCTGGTCGGCGGGAAACCGTCGACCGAAACCCGAAAAGGAGAAGCAGATGGGTGTTATCTCAATGAAGGCCCTGCTGGAGGCCGGCGTCCACTTCGGACATCAAACCAGCCGCTGGAACCCGAAGATGCGACCTTTTATCTTCGGCGCACGCAACGGTATCCACGTCATCGACCTGCAAAAGACCTCGAAACTCTTCGATCGCGCCTACTACTTCACTCGCGATCTGGTCGCCCGCGGAGAAAAAGTCCTCTTCGTGGGTACCAAGAAGCAGGCCCAGAACGTGGTTCTCGAGGAGGCCAACCGCTGCAACATGTTCTTTGTCAACAATCGCTGGCTTGGAGGCACCCTGACCAACTTCAGGACCATCCGCCAGAGTGTCGAGCGCCTGAAGACTTTAAACAAGATGGCTGCAGACGGCTCATTCAGCCGTCTAACCAAGAAAGAAGTGCTGCACTTTGAACGCGAGAGCCAAAAACTCGAGCGTAACATTCCCGGTATCCGTGAAATGACACGTCTGCCGGGCTTGCTCTTCATGGTCGATCCCAAAAAGGAACGCATCGCTTTAAAAGAAGCACTCAAACTGAATATTCCCGTAGTGGCCGTCACCGACACCAACTGTGACCCGGATCCAATCGACTTCGTTATACCGGCCAACGATGACGCCATACGGGCCATCAAGCTGTTCACCGAAAAGATGGCCGACGCCTGCATTGAAGGTTCCCGTATCTACCAGGAGCGTCTGGCCGCCAAGCAACCCGAGAAGACCGAGCAGAAGAGTCCGCGGCCTTCAGACGGACGCTCGGGCGGTCCCAAGGTAGAGGTAGTCGGTCGTAAGCGTATGGAAGCCGCCAAGCAGGTCGAGAAACCCGATGGCGGAGAGTCCCAGTAGGCTCCGCCCAGGCGGAAGAAAGTTGGAGGCTAAGAGATGGAGATCGGAGCAAAAACTGTTGTCGAACTGCGCCAGCGAACCGGTGCGGGAATCATGGATTGCAAACGCGCGCTGCAGGAGACCGAAGGAGACATCGACAAGGCAGTAAAACACCTCAGGGAAAAGGGCATCGCCCAGGCCACCAAGAAAGAGGGACGCATTGCCGCAGAGGGCCAGGTAGACGCCTACATCCACATGGGCGGCAAGATCGGCGTTCTGCTCGAAGTCAATTGCGAGTCGGACTTCGTGGCCCGGGGCGACGATTTCAAGAATTTCTGTCGTGAGATCGCGATGCAGATAGCGGCCACAAATCCGCGTTACCTGCTTAGCCAGGACGTGCCTGAAGAGGTGATCGAGGAGGAAAAACAGATCTACCGCAAGCAGGCCGAAGAATCCGGCAAACCCGAGAAAATGTGGGACAAGATTGCCGAGGGCCGGCTTAAGAAGTTTTATTCGGAAAACTGCCTGATGGATCAGGCCTACATCCGCGAACAAAAGATGTCCGTCGAGAAACTGCTAAAGGAACTGGTTGCCAAGATCGGCGAAAACGTCGTCATCCGGCGATTCGCCCGGTTCGAACTCGGCGAGGGAATCGAGAAGAAGAAGACGGATCTGGCGGCTGAAGTGGCCGAACAAATGGCGCAGGCCAAGAAATAGCGAAAGCTGCGCCCGAAGGGGAGGCCATGGAACCCAAGTTCAAGCGCGTCCTTGTCAAGCTCTCGGGCGAGGCGCTTCGCGGAGACGATCAGGGCGAGTCGGCGACCATTTCCGCCTCCGTGCTTTCCGAGATAGTTTCCGAATTAGTAGAGATCCGCTCGCTGGGCGTTCAACTGGCGCTGGTAGTCGGCGGCGGCAACATCATTCGGGGTTTGCAAGCCGCAGAGGCGGGCATCGACAGGGCCACCGGCGACTACATGGGCATGCTGGCCACCGTGATCAACTGCATGGCGCTGCAGGAGGCGCTGGAGAAAGCGGGCGCGGAGACCCGGGTGATGAGCGCACTGTCGGTCAACGAGGTGGCCGAGCCTTATATCCGGCGTCGTGGCATCCGGCACATGGAGAAAGGCCGGGTGGTCCTTCTGGCGGGCGGCACCGGCAACCCTTATTTTACGACCGACACCGCGGCGGCTCTTCGGGCCATGGAGTTGAAAGCCGAGGCGCTTCTGAAGGCCACCCGGGTCGACGGTGTCTACGATTCGGATCCGCTCAAAGATCCCAATGCTCGCCGCTTCAAGCGCCTGACATACATGGATGTGCTCAAACGCGATCTGAGGGTCATGGACGCAACCGCCGTTTCTCTGTGCATGGACAACCGCCTTCCTATCGTGGTTTTCAAGCTGACCGACAGGGGAAATATGGTCAAGGCAATCCAGGGCCAGGATATTGGAACACTGGTTGGCGATTTGCCGAGCGACTGATGTCGCCGGTGCCCTTCCCAGAGGAGAGATCAAGACATGATTGACGACGTGATCAAAGACCTTACCGAGAACCAGAACAAGACGATCGAGGCCTTCAGGCGCGAACTGGGTCGGGTGCGGACCGGGAGAGCAAATCTGGCAGTGCTCGAACCGGTGCGGGTGGATTACTATGGATCGAAAGTGCCGTTGAATCAGGTGGCTTCGCTCTCCGTTCCCGATGCGCGCCTGATCGTAATAAAGCCATGGGAAAAAGCGGTCATTCCGGATATTGAAAAGGCCATCCACGTCGCTGAAATAGGGTTGAACCCGCAAAGTGACGGAGAAGTCATTCGCCTGCCGATCCCCAGCCTGACCGAGGAACGCCGCAAGGATCTGGTCAAGCAGTGCCGCAAGCTGTCCGAGAACGCCAAGGTAAGCATCAGGAATCACCGCCGGGACGGCAATGAATTTCTCAAGGAACTCGAAAAGAGCAAGGAAATTTCCGAGGATGACAAGAAGCGCGGTTTCGATCGAATCCAGAAAGAAACCGACAAGGCCATCGAGAGAATCGGCGAGGTTTTCGCGGAAAAAGAAAAGGAGATCATGGAAGTCTGAGATCGAGGAGCAGCCATGAGCGCAACCCGCATCGACCGCATTCTCGGATTCGAGCACGGGTTGCCGCCCGTCTACGCGGCAATCGTGGCGTTTATCGGCCTGGTTTTTCTGATCTTCGGTTGGCGTCTGCACCGCCTGACGTTGGGAGCCTGTGGTTTTTTCATCGGCGCCTTTGCCGGCGCCGTGCTGGCCAAGTGGATTGGAGTTGCGCAGGGTTGGGGTATGACCATCGGGGGCCTGGCCATTTTATTGCTGGCCTACCCGCTGTTGAAAGCCGTGGTTTTCGTGGTCGCCGGAATGAGCCTTGGTATTTGCGCCGGAGAGGCGGCAAGGCTGACAATATCTCCGGCGGCCTTTCTTTGGGGTTTCTTTCCCGGTTTTTTTGCCGGTGGGCTTCTGAGCATGTGGCAAATGCGCGCACTGGTCATGATTTCGACATCCTTCATCGGCGCCATGGCCTTCACCTGGGGAACTCTTTCGCTAATGACCTCCCTGGGCATCAGTAGTTTCAGGGGTTTCGAGGCCCAACACCCGGCATACTTCACGATTATCCTGGGGTTGATCTTCCTGGTTGGTCTTGTTTTCCAGAAAAAACTATCTCCCGCCGGCAGGCACTACAAGGAAGGTGCATAAATGCCCGGCAAGAAACTATTGCAGATCGATCCCGAACGCCTCCCGCGCCATATCGGCGTCGTCATGGACGGTAATGGCCGCTGGGCCAACCAGCGCGGGATGGAACGCTCCCGGGGCCACAGAGAGGGCAGCAAGGCCGTGCGCCGGATCGTCAGAACCTGCCGCCGGCTGGGTATCGCCAACCTGACTCTGTTCGCCTTCTCGGCGCAAAATTGGGGTCGCCCAGCGGTCGAAGTGCGCGCCTTGATGAACCTGCTGGCCGAATTCATTGTCAAGGAATGGCAGGAGATCATGCAGCGGGACATCCGCGTCGTGCGCCTGGGCGAGTTGCGCAGGGTGCCGCCCGAGGTGCGAAAGCAACTCGAAAGTCTCATCTTGGCCACTCGCAAGAACCGCTCGATGACGCTGGCACTGGCACTGAGTTACGGCTCTCGCGAGGAAATCGCCAGGGCCGCTCGCAACCTGGCCCGCAGGGCGCGAAATGGCAAGATCAAACCGGAACAGGTAGACTCCCGGCTCTTCTCCTCGTTTCTCTACACGGCCAGAATGCCGGATCCCGATCTGATTATTCGCACCGGAGGGGAACAGCGCATCTCGAACTTCTTGCTGTGGCAAAGCGCTTACGCCGAGTTTTATTTTTCGAACAAGTTGTGGCCCGACTTCGGTGAGCAGGACCTGCTTAAGGCCCTTGCCGACTACCAGAAGCGCCGGCGTCGTTTCGGCTTGACTGACGAGCAAATAGACGGAGGGAGTTGAGATGGTTCGCCAGGACATCGCCGTCCTGGGAGCGACCGGTTCTGTCGGCCGCCAGGCACTGGAAGTGATATCAGCCTTTCCCGAGCGCTTCAGGGTTGTCGCGTTGGCTGCCAATCGCAATGCAAGCGCAATGGCCGAACTCGTCACTCGTCACCACCCAAGGGTAGTCGCGCTTGCCGATCCGCTGGCGGCCGAGGATTTGCGATTGAGACTTGCAGACGACCCGGTCGAAGTAGTCAGCGGAGCCGATAATATCACCTCAATTGGAAGCGATCCGGATGTCGATATGATCGTCGCCGCAATGGTCGGCGGTGCCGGCCTGGATCCCGTCCTTGAGGCTGTTCGAGCCGGTAAGACCGTGGCCTTGGCCAATAAGGAAACACTGGTGATGGCCGGCCGACTGGTCATGTCCGAGGCCAGGGCCCACGGCGCGGTAATCCTTCCCGTAGATTCAGAGCATGCCGCCGCGCACCAGTTACTGACGGGTGTCAAGCGTGAGCAGGTCGGCAAACTGATCTTGACGGCCTCGGGTGGGCCGTTCTTTGGGCGCTCGCGTGAAGAACTCGAACGGGTCAAGCCGCAAGAGGCCCTGGCGCATCCCAACTGGAACATGGGCGCCAAGGTGAGTATCGACAGCGCCAGCATGATGAACAAGGGTTTCGAGATCATCGAGGCCCACTGGCTGTTCGACCTGCCCGCCGAGCGAATCGGGGTTCTGGTTCACCCCCAGAGCCGGGTGCATGCCATGCTCGAGATGGTTGACGGCTCGCTGCTGATGCAGTTGGCCCGGCCGGACATGCGCCTGTCGATTGCCCATGCGCTAGGTTTTCCCGAGCTTCTCGATCTCCCGGGAAAACTGCCGGGCGCTCGCGCTCCCGAATTGACCGGGATGCCGGGCCTGGCTTTTTATCCAGCCGGCGAGAAAGATTTTCCAGCGCTTGGCCTTTGCCGGCAGGCGCTGGAGGGCGGCGGGAGTCTGCCCGCAGTCCTGTCGGTAGCCGACGAGATCACGGTGGCGGCATTCCTTGAAGGACGTATTGGCTTTACCAGTATCATCGAGATCCTGGCTCGGGTACTCGATCAGGCGCACGACTCACCCGCCGAGACGCTCGATGATATCAAGAGAGCCGGCCGCCAGGGAGCCGAACTGGCGAAAAAGATCTGCGCGGAATACGGCAAATAGAGTTAACGCTTACGCTTATGATCCAGGACTTTTTCCTTCAACAGCAAGCCCGCGCCGGCGGCCATGGCCATGGCCCCCAAAACGCTGAAAACGAGACCTATCTGCGTGTGCGTGCCGATAGTCATGTCTATGGGCGAGTCGGTGTCTGCCGGGGCCATCGATCCCAGGTGGCCCATCTGATACAGTAGGTAAATGAGTGTGATGCAGGCCACGCCGATCTGAGCGTAAATAATGATTTTTTGCTTATCGCGCCAGTGCCTCTTTTGACGTATGTAAACCAGCGCGATCATGGCGGCCCCCATGAGCATCGACAACAAACCGCCTACCTCGATGCCGATCTTGGTAACCGATGAAGCGCCTGAAATCGTCACCCAGGGAAAAAAGGCAAACAGGAAATCGGCGGCGCCCCCGGCCGTGCACAGCTTGTCTGCCAAACCCAGCGCCTTGTAAAAGCCCCAGGCGTTCGAAAACGTTCCTTGCACGTCCTTGATCAGCTTGCCGGCTTCCTGGCTTACGTCCTTGCTTTCCTCGATACCCGCGGCCGCGCGCGGCGGGTTCTTTTCTACACGCCGGCGGCTCCTGAGCTCCTCCATTTCGCGCTCTACTTCGTCCTTGTTCGAACTTCGACCTTCGACGTCTTCCTCGACTTCTTCCTCGCCGTCTTCATCGAGATCGTCGCCGTCATCTTGATCGAGCTCGTCGCCGCCGTCTTCCCCTGCCTCGTCGGTGAAGCCCTCTCCCAGGAAGGATTTGTCCAGGATGTGGTCGCAATGCTCGCAAATCGCGGTGCCGTCCGGCACCTCTTTCCCGCAGTTCGGACAACGCATGTCGTGAGTCTAGCGCCGCAAAAGACGCGGCACAAGAACGTTTTTTTGCACCATGTCGTTTTTTATTACACTGCACGGTTGTTCTTGAACCGGAAGGGTAAACTCCCTATGATCGGAAGATATCGGCAATAAACGCCAAGGGTGAAGATGATGATTTCGGACATGTATGACAAGTCGTTACGCGCCTTCCTCAAACCGGTTCAGAAGTATCTCGATGACAAAAGCGTCAGCGAGATCATGATCAACGGCCCCGAGGACGTCTGGATCGAGCGCTCCGGCCGGCTTTACAAGACCCCGGCCAGATTCACTCCAGAGGGAGTCGAGGCGGCCGGGCGCAATATGGCCCAATTCGTCGGGCGTATTATCGACAGCGATCACCCACGCCTGGACGCCCGCCTGCCCGATGGTTCGCGTATTCACGTAGTCTTGCCGCCTATCGCCCGCAAGGGCTGTACCATCTCTATCCGCAAGTTCTTTCCCGGCAAGCTGACCATCGCGCAGTTGATCGAGTTCAAGTCGCTGACACCCGAATGGGCCCGTTTCATAGACGCCTGTGTCATTACCAAGCAGAACGTCGTCGTATCCGGCGGCACGGGCTCGGGCAAGACCACGCTGCTGAACGTCGTCTCCAGCTTGATCCCCAACGACGAGCGCATTCTGACCATCGAGGATTCAGCCGAACTCCAGCTTGCCCAGGATCACCTGGTGCCCTTCGAGTCGCGCCCGCCCGACAAGTTCGGCCGCGGCGGGGTCGACATGGGAGACTTGCTGAACTCGGCCCTGCGCCTTCGGCCCGACCGGATAGTCATCGGCGAGGTACGCGGCGGCGAGGCATTCGACCTGATGCAGTCGATGAATACCGGCCATTCGGGCTCGATGTGCACGGTGCACGCCAACTCACCCACCGAGACCTGCCGGCGCATCGAATCGCTATGCCTGATGAGCGAAGTCGAACTGCCGATGGTGGCCATTCGCGCCCAGGTGGCGGCGGCGCTGAATGTAATCATCTGCTGCGCCCGGTTTCACGACGGCTCGCGGCGTCTCACCCATATCGCCGAAGTGCTGCCGCTCAACGAAAAAGGCGATTACCGAACCCAGGACCTTTTTGTCTACACCGTGACTGGTAAGGACGAGGAAGGCCGCATCCAGGGCTACCACGCCCCGACCGGCATCCTGCCGACCTTCATGTCGAAGCTAAAGGCGTACGGGTTTCCCGAAATGGACGAGTCCTTCTTCGACCCGGCCAGCTATGGCCTTCCAAAGCCGCCCGTTGTGGCCGTACAGGAGTTCAGCGTTCACTGGGTACCGCGTCTGGAAGGCGGACAGGAACAGTGGGAGCCCAAAGAACTCGATCCCGAAAAGAAGGCGCAACTCGACAGTGCATTAAAAGATGTTTTGCGTGAACGCGATCTCGAACCTCCGCCAATGGCAAAAGATCCCCCTGAAAGCGGCGCCGTGAGCAGCACTGCGGCCGAAAGCCCCGTCGACGAAGATCATCAAGCGACCGACCGAAAGGAAGACCCCGTAGATGACGATGACTTGTCGTCGGCAAGTCAGGCAGGTAAAGGCAAACCCGACCAACCAGGCACGAAGACAACCGGTAGCTACGCGCGCCAACTGCTGAAGAAGGCCTCCACCGCCCAGAGTCCGCGGTCGACCCGTTTGCCGCTGGGCGTCAGAACAGTTCGCCGTGAGAAGAAGGACCAGTAGTGGGTCAGTTTTTCACAATGATCTGGAGTTGGTTGCTTGGTCTGTTCGAGGCTGTGGGAGAGTTTTTTCGCGGAACGATTGAGGACTTCAAAGAATCTAACCGCTATTTCAAGATCAAGGTATGGCTGGTAGCCGGTTACGCAGCCATCGGCCTGATCACAGCCGTGGTGTTCATTCCCCCGGGCGAACTGAACGAAATCGGAGCCGAGGTTCGCATGAGCAGGATGGAAGTCATCGGCGGGCGTTATTTTCTGGTTGCCAACCACAGCTCAAATACATGGAAAAAAATACAGCTGACACTCAACGGACTCTACACGACGAGTTGGCCGCGCCTGCGCCCCGGCAAGAAAAAGGCTTATTTTATCAATCGTTTCAAAGACAAGCAGGGCCACCCGCCGGACGCCGGCGTCCAGGCTCAGAAGCTCAGGATTGACTGCTCCCAAGGCTCGTTCGAGCGTGACTATGCACGGCATCGTTGAAGAAAAGCTTGCGAGCAAATAAAATATTTCGTACAGATCCGTCGTCGATCCAAATGACAACGGGGAACAGGGGATCAGCGATGATGAGAAGCAAGATATTTTTAGCAACCTTTGTGGCAGTTGGCCTGTGCATCAGCCTTCCCCAGGCGCTTGCCAAGAAAAAAACGCACAAGAAGAAAAAAGAGAGAAATATCACCAAAATCATTTCCAAAAAGGACTTTACCAAAGCCGTGCTCAAGCTGGCCAAAGACGAGCGGGTACCGGTGGCCGTCTCAACCTTGGTGGAAAAGGGCCGCGGATCGGATTACTACAGCGTGGACAAGATGCTCGACGACGATCCGGAAACTTTCTGGGCCGAGGGAGAGAAAGGCTGGGGCAAGAACGCCTGGGTGCTTTTTCAGGTACCCGACGGAACAACCCACGTTGAGATAACACCCGGCGCCGGGAAAGAGCAATTCAAGAACTTCAATCGCCCTAAGAAAATTTTCTTAGACTACTATCTGGTCAGGCTCAAGCGCGAAAAGGAAAGCGATGAGTACAAGCCAAAGTTCAAATGGCTGGGCCGCACCATGTTCAAATTCAAGGACAAGCCTCAGCCGGTGCGGAAAAAAGTTGGCGTCAAGTTGCCCGAGCTGGTACTGGCCGAAAGAACGATGTACGTCGGTGTAATCATCATCCGCAGTGTTTACAAGGGCCAGTTCGACGACACATCCATCTCGGCTCTCAGAACTTCGGCCGTATGGGGGGAAAACTAAGCCTCACAGATGTATCAGGACCTGCGCCCGCGGTTGCCGCCGCGGTGTCCGCCGCCGCGCCCGCCGTTTTCGAGGCCTCGTACGTACTCCATGAAGCTGGCCTTGTCTTCCATGATGTTGAAGTAACCCTTACCGCCCTGCCTTGGTCGACGACCACGGCGACCAGACTTTTCCTGTCTGCCGCCCTGTTGAGTCGGCCGACTACCCGATGATCGACGAGATGCAATAGCTGCAGCCAGGCATTCGTTGCATAGCTGGTTAAGCTCGACCTTTTCCCGCATGGCCTCGAAAATCAGTTCACGATGCAATGACGGGCTGATCTGAACGGCGATCTCACCGCTGAATTCGGTCATGTCCACCGGCTTGGGCATCTCCGAGCCCTTCTCGGCGGCCTTCTGAAATTCTTTCTCCAGTTCTTCCTCGGCCCCGGCCAGGGCCTCCGCGCGTGTCGATCCCGACGCTTGCACGTCTCCCAGCTCAGGAACCTTGGCGACAAACTTCTCAGACTCCGCGTTGTAGGTGACAATCACGCGGTATCCATCCGGAATCATGAATAGCTCTCCTCTCTCGGTTAAAAAACCATAAGTAGCTATGAAAGTGGCACCACAAAGCCCCGGACACCACCAGCGGGGCGCGCAACCAAGCGTCTGTTTTCCACGTATGCAGGCGCGCGAGCCTTGGAGGGGAAGCCATTCGCGCAGCCTCGAAAATACTCATCTCAACTAACACAGGGAGTCTTGCTTGTCAAAAGAAATCAGCAGGTTCCATGGAAAATGGCCCGTTGGAACTTATTTTACCGGGACCAGGCATAAACTGGCCCCGGGTTAGTTCGGTATGCTACAATCCGCCTCGGATTGCGCAGAATGTAAGCGGGGACCCGGCATGGAAGACTCCCAGGGCAGGCGACCTGGCTCGATCGAGACTGTGACAGAAGTGATCACGGCAGGAATTTCGCTGGGGTTCTCACTGGAGTTCTGGGAAAATACCGCACTTCTGACGCTAGCCGACCGCAAGATCGAGGGAGGCCTGGTCGTCAACCGGATCGTTCTGGAAGTTCCCGGTGTTCGCTTTCCTTTCGACGTCAGGGGCGGCGCCGAGCAGTTCGTGCACCATCGCTGTCGCCTGCGACTGCTCGATATCTCCATTCGCGACGATGATATGCAGGTTTTCCTGTCTCGTAAACTGGATCCTGTACGCTACGGCTTTGAAGACATCAGAGTATCTCTTCGTGAAGATGTCGGATGGTTGAGCGGTCGTTTCAGAGTGGGAAGCCAGCAGGCCCCTTTCACGGCCCGATTTCTTGTTGAGGCGACCGGCGAGCAGGCCGTTAGAATCGGTTTTTATGACATTCGTTTCTTCGGCCCCATGCCTCTGCCGGCGTGTTCAATTGTTGCGCAACTTGCTCGGGCGCTCGCACCCCTGGGCTTCGAGCAGCAGGGCTACGCATTCCTGGTCTTTAACCCCTTGCGCGACTTTACCAGGTGGTTCTTGCCGATTCACGGCTGGAAAATCCCCGAGTTGGCCGGCCTGCGGATTGATCGGATCGCCATTCGCGACGGGCAATTAAGACTGGCTTCGGCACGCTTCCCGGATGAGCTTCCAGCCGGCCCTGCGGCAAGCGACCAGTGCAGCTCTCTCGTAGAGCAGCGATATCTCGTCTTTCGCGAGGGCACAAAGGCCTACAATCAAGCCGAACAGGCCCTCAGGGAAGGGCTTCTGGACAAGGCCCGACGCCTCTATCTGGGCAAGGGTGGCGTCGAACCTTCCCATCCGCACGCAGCCTGCAGACTGCTGGAGATCGGATTGTCCCGCCCGGATCGTTACGACGAGATCGAAGATCTAGCCCGCGATCTTTTAGCCCAAGATTCCGAATTCATCCCGGCCCTGTTCGCACGGGCGGCCATGCAGCGCGGGCGTAAGCAGCCTGCTGCTGGCAGGAGCTACGAGCGTATAGGTCATATTTGCGCCGACCGCGGTGAGAGGCAAGACGCCATCATGGCTCATATCGAGGCGGGCAAGCTTCTGATGACCCACGATCCCGCTCAGGCAATTCTGAACTTCGAGAGAATTCTCGAGTTGGATCCCGATCAGATCCAGGCGATGCATACTTTAACCAGTCTGTACGAGAGCGAGCAGCACTGGTATCGCGCCTTGCGCATGAACTTGCGATTGACTCACCAATTGAACGACCCGAAAGAAATCGCGACCTGCCATTTCCGCATGGGAAGAATCTTTCTCGAACGTTTCGATGATCTCGACAAGGCGCGCAAGCACCTGGATGCCGCGCTGATGCATGATCCGGGACATATCGATGCGCTCTTTGCCCAGGCGTCCACCTTCGAGCGCAGCAATCAACCAACGCGCGCGGCCCGGTCGCTGGCCACGCTTCTGGATCTGGCGGACGGCGCGGCCGGCAACGAGCAATTGATTACTGAGGCTCGTCTCAGGCTTGCCGTCCTGTGGAAAGACGAACTCGACGATCCGGAAAGCGCGCTGCTCCAGTACGAGAACATCCTTAGCGATCACCCCGATCACTTGCACTCGCTTTTCATGGCCGGTACTTTGTCGGCCAACCTCGAACGATGGAATCAAGCCGCCGAGGTATTCAGCCGACTACTCGACCTGGAGGCTTCCGGCCAGACCCTCCCACAAGACGTTGCAAAATCGGCGGCCATGCATCTGGGTCGTATCTACTCGCAGCGTTCCGGAGGTGAGAGCGAAGCCCGCAGGTTCTTTCAGCGGGCCGCAATGATACAGCCGGACGATGTCAGAGTCTGGATGGAGATCGAAAAGCTCGATCGCCGTAGCGGCAATTGGCATGGTCTCGCAGAATCCTTGCAACGCAAGGCGACCCTCGCAAGCGACACCGACGAGAAACTAGCCGCCCTCCTCGAAGCCGCGCGCATCAACGATCGGCAGATCGGTGATCATCAGCACGCCATGCAACTCTACGAGCTTGCGCTGCAGGAAGATCCTTCGGCTTCCGAATCCATCGAGGGAATGAAGCTCTTATTGGGCAGAGAAAATCGGTGGCCCGAGTTGGCAGCCTTGTTGTCAAGGGCTGCTGCCGCCGAGAGTGACCCCGAGATCGCCGCGGGCTATTGGGCGGAAGCCGGCAAGATATTCTCGGAAAACCTGGGCGACCAGGCCGGTGCTATCGGGGCGTATGAGGCCGCCGTGGAGGCAGGCCAATCAAAGCAGGATATAAGGTTCTTGCTCGACCTTTATCGTAATGCCGAAATGTTCGAGAAGATCAGCGCCATGCTCGATAAGGTGGATTCCAGCGCCTTTGACCGCGACGAGTTGATCGATCTGTTCATCGAGCGAGCCGAGATACTGGCGGAAGAACTCGACAGGATCCCGGAAGCCATCGAAAACTACAAGCGCGCATTGCAACTCGAACCAAATCTACCGAAAGTACATCGCGCACTTTCTGATATTTACTTTTCGAGACGGATGTGGGCCGAATCGCGCGATGCTACCTGTAAGGTTATCGAATCGGCTGGCGTTGGGGGCTTGTCGGCCCCGGGGAAGACCGATCTTCACCGGAGACTTGCAAAAATCGAGCAAGAGATGGGAAATGCATCGGCTGCCATTGATCAATTGCGAATAATCCTCAGTCGCTATGAAAGTGACAAAGAGGCCGCAGATCAACTGGGGCACCTGCTGCGCGAGGAGGAGCGCTGGGAAGAATTGGCCGCCTTCTACGCCCAGCAGGCAGAACACGCCGATGGCGAAGAAGCTGCTGCGTTACACACCGCAGCAGCGACCATCTGGTGGGAGCGGCTGAAGAAGTTGGACCCGGCGGCCGCCCAGTACCAGCTCGGTGTAGAAGCGGCACCCAAGAGCAAGGCAGCCGCTGCGCGCCTGGCTTCCCTGCAACGCGTATACGCGGGACTTGGCAGCTGGGATGAGGTCACCTGGGTAATCCGCGAACGGATCTCCCTGGCCGAAGACGAGGATAAGCTCGGTTTATACATGGCCCTGGCATCCATCCTGGGCTCCAGATTGGACGACCCGGATGCCGCCTGCGACAGCTGGCAGAGCGCGCTGGAGGTTTCTCCCGGTTACCTCCCGGCGCTGATCATGCTGGCCCGAAGACGTTTCCTGGAAGGCAACTACCCGGAGGCATTCGAGCTTGGCCGTAAGGCGCTCGATCCGGATCCGGGGGGCGGGCGCCTACCGCTGGAAAGCCGGGCCGCCGTCGCCCTCGATTCGGCCCGCGCCGCCTGGGCATGCGAGCGATTGGAAGATGCGGCCTCGATGTACCAGCAGCACATGGAGGCCTTTGCCAATCGCGGATACGCCGGCGCTGACATGGAGTCATTCGAGAAGCTCGAACTCATTTTCAGGACGCTCAAACGCTACGACGAATTGGCACTGCTTTACCAGCGCTGGCTACATGTTCCCGCGGGGCATGAGCGCGAAGGTGGTTTGCGCCGCTCATTGGCGCTGTTGCTTTTTGAGCATCTCGATCAACCGGACGAAGCCATCGCGGTGCTCTGGCAGTACGTTCACACTCAGCCGGACGATCAACATGCAGTCAACGACTTGATCGCCATGCTACGCAAGGCCTCCCGCTGGGAACGCCTGGCCGCGCTTCTGGAAAACCAGTGGATGCGTGCACAAAGGGAAGACAACCAGATCCGGCGTCTCGAGGAACTGGCCGAGATATACCAGTTCAGGCTCCACGAACCTGAACAAGCCATCGTTCATTTCAAGAAACTCCTTGAAATGGGCTACGCCATAGCCGCCGAACGCCTGGCGGTGATCTACCGGCAAGAAGAAATGCTGGTGCAACTAGCAGAGTTGCTGGATTCGATGGCCGAACAGAGTAAAGAACCCGCGCTGGCGCAGGAATACCACCTCGATCTCGGTCGTCTGGCGAGAGACGAACTGGCGGACAATGATCTGGCTTTGCGGTCCTTTGAGAAGCTGTACTCAATCGCCCCTTCACTGGAAAATCAAATCCGCCTGCTCGATCTGTTGCGCACGCTGGACCGTCCCGAGCGCCTGCGGAGTTTCTTATACGAATGCGCCGAAGACGAGGAGCTACCCGAAAGGCGCAGGAAGCTGCTGTGCGAGCATGCCGAGCTGTGTCTCGCAAAACCAGACCAATTGGAAGCCGGACTGTCTTCATTGCGACAGGCCATAGAGATCGAACCCGAGGAGTCCTTGGTCAGGAAGGCTTTGTCGTTTTATGAGCAGTTGGGTAACTTTGAGGGTGCGGCGGATATGCAGGAGACGCTCGTGGACCTGGCCCGCGACGATCCATCCGCAGCGCGAAGAACTCGCGACTTGGCCCATATTTACCGAGAACATCTCGATGCCCCTGAGCGAGCCATGGCTGCTCTGGAACATGCCATCAGGCTCGATCCGAATTGGATCGAGCCTATTGAAGACCTTGCCGAAATACTGGAGTCCCAGGAGGACTGGCAGCGTCTTACCGGGCTCTTGCAGGATCTCTCCGTTGCCATGGATGATAGCGACCAAGCCGTTGCTTTAATGCGCAGGGCGGCGGACTTGGCATTCGAAAAGCTTGACGATAACGATCTGGGAAAAAGCATCTTGTCGGCCGCCGCCGAGCGTGCATCCGATCCTGTGCCTCTCCTTGTCGAGCTCGCCGATCGCCTCGAGCAATCGCAGGATTTCACCGGGGCGGCCGACTCTATCGAGGAAATAATCGTAAAAGGCGCTCTATCATCCGATAAAGGACGCAGCCCTGCGGCCCTATACAAAAAAATAGCATCTCTGAGACTTTTAGCGGACGATCGTGAAGCGGCCATCAGCGCTTTCGAACAGGCACTGGGTCAAGATCCATCCGACGAGGAAACGCTGGGAAAACTCGATTCGCTCTACCGGGAAGACTCTCGCCATATCGACCTGGCGCTGATGAGGGAGAATCTTGCCAGTCGCAAGACCGGCCACGAGGGAGCCGATGCCTGGTTTTCTGCGGCGATGAGTTGGCTCGCCGCCCATGATACAAGCGCCGCCGAAAACGCTTTGCACAAGGCTTTGGTAGCCGAACCCGATCACCGGGAGGCTTGCGCGCTCTCGGCACGCCTGATGAAAGACACACAGGACTGGTCGCGTCTTCTGGGTTTTGTAAGTAGTCTGCCCGATTCAATCTTGTCGCATGAGGATTTAGCCGGTTCGATTCGCACTTGCTTCGAGCAGGTCATTGATTTGCCGGAGGACGACGCCTTGTTGCTCGCCGCCTGCCGCGCTTTGTTGCGCGTTGAGCCTGATAATGCAGAGGCGTTATGGCGCGCGGCCGGTAGCCTGTCGGACGGCGACGAGCCTGAAGAAGCCGAGAACTTATTGCGCAAACTGGATCTTTTGGCATCGAGCCTGGATGCAGATCGACGCTACCTGCTCGACCAGAAACTCGCCGCCATCGATTTTGCCCGCGGCAATAGCGATCAGGCCGAGGAGCGTCTCAAGCGCTGTATCGAGGCCCGTCCGGACGATCCTGCTCCGCGTTCCTTCCTGCATAAACTGTACGCGCGTGGCGAGCGCTTCAAGGATCGCGTTTCATTACTGCTGGACGAAGCCGAGCACGCAGCGGATGATCGTGGGCGAGTCGATCATCTTACTTCAGCCGCGGACATTATGGTTGAAGAACTCGGAGACCCCGGCGGAGCCCTGAAGGTATATGAACGTGCCCTGAGTGTCGACGCCGACAACAGCGAGATCTGGAAAAAGCTGGTCGAGCTTCATCGCTTGTTGAACGATCCCGGCCGACAACGCGAGGCATTGCTGCAGGTGGCGCGACTCTCGGCGGAAGACGAACGCTCTTTTTCTTTACGCAAGGCAGCCAGCCTGGCTCACGACACCCTCAAAGACTACCAGGCCGCCCGCGAGACCTGGTCTGAGTTGCTGGGCATTGAACCCGAAAACATTGACACCCTCGATCACCTTCTGGATCTCGATCGCCGGCAGGAAAATTTTGAACAACTCGATCAGCACTTAGTTTCAAGGATCGACCTTACCGATGAGAAGGCACTGCTGATTTCACTTCTCAAAGAACGAGCAGGAGTTTTATCGACCAGGCTGAATCGCCCGGATGAGATCCTGGTCATTTATGAACGACTCGAGAGTTTGCAGCCCTCGGACGTGGGAGTGCTGCGCAGGCTCTCCGATTTGTACGCAGATGCCGGAGATTATACAAGTCTGGCCCGCACGCTGGAAACGCGTATGGAGTTGGCCGCATCCAGTCACGAAAGAGCATCGCTCATGCTTCAACTGGCAACCGTCCAGGCCGAACAAATCGACGACCGCGGGGCAGCTGTTAAAACACTCAAATCTGCGGCTGCGCTGCAGCCTGAGAGTAACGAGGCTCTTGAAATCCTGCGAAATCTTGCGAGCAGGTCCGGCGAATGGGATTTAGTTGCCGACGCACTCGAGGGGCTCGCCACCAGGGCTTCCGACCGCGATCGGGAACACGAACTGCGTCGCTCTTTAGGACTTCTGAGGTGGTCGGGCGGTCGATTAGAGGAGGCTCGCAGCGCATTTACACGGGCCGTGGAATTGGCTCCTGAAGACGTTATTTCCAGAAGGTTACTCGGGAAGATCGACTCAGGCAATGTGTCACACATCAAATGGCTTCTCGATCACAAAAACTTGCTGCACCCTGCCGATGTCGAAACGCTGAAAACTGAGTTGGTCGCCGGCCTGCAGGACGCCGAGGCGAGCGAGCGTATCGCCGCTTTGCAAGACCTGCATGAAAGCTCTCCCGACAACCTCGAAGTGGCCAGACAGCTTGCGAATCTGTACCGGGAATGCGGCCAGCACAAAGCGCTGGCCGATCTTCTCGGCCAGATGGCCAGGATGGAAAGCGAAGAAAAAAGAGCTGATCTCTGGATGCGACGCGCCGAGATACTGATCGAGTCTGGCGACACAGCCGGGGCCGCGGCGTCTTTGTCCGAAGCGCTCGAATTCGAAGGACCTCATCGTTACCAGGTCGCCAAGGAGCTTGCCAGGATTCAACTGGACGACCTTGGCGACGTTCAGGCGGCATCCCGGACACTCGAGGAGAGTGTACGTTTGGTTCCGGATGATCTACGGGCGTGGCAACGGCTCTCCGATCTCTATTGGACGGCACGGGATTGGGGTCGCGCCGAGACGGCCACGAGAAAACTTACCGAACTGGCCGATAAAAAGTCACTGCCCGGCCTGTTTGCCAGGCTGGGCGACATTCTCAGCGAGGACGGGCGTGCACAGGAAGCGTGCATGGCTTTCCGTGAGGCCATCGCCCATGACCCGGACTACCGGGCGGCCTACCAGCGCCTGGAGGAGTTGCTCAAGAAGAACAAGGATGATGCCGAGTTGTCGTCATTCTATCTCGAGTGGGCCGAAAGTGATGCGGCCGGCTCGTTGCGAGTGACCCTCTACCTGACCGCCGCCAGACACCTGGATCGTCAGGAGAGGATTTCCGAGGCAATTTCCGCTCTCAAGCAGGCACTGAAGATCGATCCGTCGAACCCGGAGGTTCATGAGTACCTGGCGGCACTATTATCGCGTGAGGGTAACTGGGAAGAACTGATCGCAGTCCTGAGCCAGCGTCTCGAACTTCCCGATGACGACGAGAAGCGAGTCGCCATGTCGTTCGAGCTTGGAGAGGCATGCAAGGAGCATCTCGACGATCCTGTCCAGGCGGCCGTGTATTTCGAGCGTTGCCTGCAGATCGATCCCGATCACCAGGGCGCCCTGGAAGAACTTGCGGACATTCGCTACAACCGCAACCTGTGGGATGAGGCCGATCGACTCTATCAGCGCCTGGGTCAAGGAGGGCTTACCAGCAGCCGCTTCGTGATCGCCTTCAGGCGCGGAGAAATTTCGGACAAGTTGGGCCGGCCGGAGGAGGCTCTCGATCATTATCGCCGCTCAATCGACTTGAATCCCACCTTCATGCCCTCCAGGCAGAATCTTGTCAAACTCATGCGGCAGATCGGCCTGACTGAGAAGATTCCCGAGGAAATCGAGGGATTACTCGAACTGCTGCAGGATCAGAGCTTCGATGATTTACGCTACGAGTATCTTGAAAAGCTGGCCGACGCCCGGCGACAATTGTTCGAGTTCGACGAGGCGGCGAAGCTTTACCAGGAAGTGCTTGCCAAACAGCCCGACAACCTGCACTGCCTGCGCATGTTGCGCGAGTATCATTCCAGCTCGATGCGCTGGGAAGAAACCGTCGATCTCCTGCGGCGTGAGCTGAAGATCGAGACAGAGCCTGATGTCGTCGCCAGGCTATTCGAGTTTCTGGGTGACATTCTCTCGACACATTTCCAGGATGCGCCGGGTGCAGCGGATGCCTACCGTGAAGCGCTGAGCCTGAACTCATCGGATCTCGAGTTGAAATGGAAGCTTTGGAAACTGTTGCTCTCCATGGAAGCTCAGGACGAGTTACGCGACCTGAGTCACGAGCTGGTCGACACCGACCTGGATGAAGATCGCCTGCGTGAAGTTCACCTGGTTCTGGCTAGAATCGAAGAAAAAACAGAGCTCAGGTTGGTGCACTTCGAAAAAGTTCTGGCAATGGGCAAAGCTGAACTCGGATTGGTCGAAGAGGTAGCCTCGCTGTGTATGGAGTCGGAGCGCTGGGAACAATACTGTTCACTTTCGGGCCAGGTACTCGAGGCTCGGATAAAAAATGGAATGGATTCGGAAGACGCTCTCGAGAGTTATCTAAAGCTGGCCGGGGTCTACCAGGAGCGTGTAGGAGATGTCAGCCGGGCCGCGGCCTGCATTCGTCGTGCGTTGGAATTGTATCCCAGGGATCCTGAATTGCTCAGGCGACTGGGAAACCTTTACTCCAGCGACTTTGAAACATACCGGGAAGCGATCGAGGTGTTCAGGGAACTCTCGGGGATGGATCCTTGCGATTCCGAGCTATACAGATACCTGGCACGCCTTGAAGCGGCCCGAGGAGATGTCGATCGCACGACCTTGTATTACACAGGCCTGCGCTTCTTGTCGCCGATGGACCAGGAGGCGCGTAAGTTCCTGGAGCATTCGGGAGCCACAGTTAAACCCACCCGAGCGCTGGATCGCTCCGAGTGGGATGAAATCATCCTGCACCCGGATGCAGATTGTTTACTGCAGCGTATTTTCTCAGTGTTGGCCCCATATCTGGAAATGCTTTTCCCGGCCGACTCCAGTGAACTTTCGACACTGACCCGCATTACAGACGATAGTCACCCGCAACTTATGGAAGCCGCGCAGCAGACTGCCTGGTTTATCTCGGGGCGTCCTTTCTCCATATTCACGCAAGCAGACGAGAGTTATCGGGCCCATAGCGATTGCGGCCAGCAACCGGCCGTAATCATCTCGAGCACAGTGCTCGATCGCAGTTCAGCCGAAGAACTATCGTTCTTCATCAGCCGGGAAATTGTCCAGGTTGCCATGGGATTCGTCCTGCCCAGAAAGCTGAGGCCCGGCGACCTGCAGATATTGCTTGCGATTTTAGCAAAACTTGCGCGCCCGGAAGCGGATCCGCCCATCTCTTTGCCGGCCACTGCCGACCAGTACATCGAGGGCCTGACCAAAATGACCCCTCCGGCCGTAATGGAAATGGCCGTGCCGCTGATCCGCAGATATGCTCTGGAGCCCAGGGCCCATGACATTGAGCGCTGGGCCAGCGGTGTACGCAGAACCGCCGACCGGGTAGCCCTGTTGGCGACCGGAGGATTTATTCCCGCCATGTCGGTACTGTCCAGATTCTCGGAAGCCACCGGAGGACGCGACCTGGCATTCATTCCCGATCGCGCCTCGGTGCTCTCGCGCGATGCGGACATGATGCAGCTTTTCAGGTTTGCTTTCTCGGAGCAGTTTATGAAACTTCGCCGCAAACTGGGTAGTGCGGGCGCTACTCCCGTTCGAGAATGATCATCTCAACCCGGCGATTCATGCCGCGGCCGCGTTCGGTCTTGTTGGTGGCAATCGGTTTATCTTCGCCGAACCCCTTGGCCACCAGCCGTTCTTTCTCGACTCCATTGCGCACCAGGTAGTTTACGACCGCCTGGGCCCTGAGTTGGCTGAGGTGCCGGTTGTAGGCGGCGGATCCCTTGGAGTCGGTATGACCCTCCACCCGGAGCTTCTTGATGTCCGGGTATTGTTTCAGCGTGGCCGCCACCTGGTTGAGGATCGGATAGGATTTTTTCTTGATGCTCGCCTTGCCGAACTCGAAGTGGATCTTCTCGCGCAACTCGATCGACTTCTCCCTGACCCTGACCTTGACCTGCGCCTTGCTGGGACAGCCGTCGGCCTCGACCTTGCCCGGCTTGTCGGGGCATTTGTCGATATTGTCGGGTATGCCATCGTCATCCCGGTCGGGGCAGCCTTCCTTGTCTACCGGCCCGGCGACCTTGGGGCAGCGATCGAGCTTGTCCTTGACGCCGTCGCCGTCGGTATCGGGCTCGAGAGGACAGCCGGCGTTGGAGGCCGGTCCGGCATCTTCAGGGCAACGATCTTCGCGGTCGATCACTCCGTCCTTGTCGGTATCTTTTTCCGGACAGCCGGCGTTGGTGTCCGGGCCCCAAATGTCGGGACACTTGTCGTCCTTGTCCGGAACGCCGTCATGATCCCGATCCTTGGCGGGCTTTATCACCTTCACCCGGCCGACACCGAATGTATAGCGCAAGACAGGAAAGACGGACAGGGCCACATCCCCGCGCAGCGGAAGAATGCTTACGTTGGCTTCTATGGCAACCGAAAAATGTCGCAGCGGTAAGTAGTACTCCATTCCGCCGCCTGCCAGAATGGCCACGTCATTCGAGCCCGCAACTTCGAAATTGCCGACTCGCTTGGGTGTAGCCGCAAAGTACCCGACACCGGCCTGTACGTAGGTGTAGAAACGCTGGGTGGCAATCAACGATATCGAAGCGCCCGCCCAGACCAGACTGCTCTCCCAATCCATCGCCAAGCGGGTTCCCTTGCTGCTTGTCGCGGATGCACTGTAATGCTGGGAGAGATAACCGCCCTTGATCCGAAACACCCAGTTCAGATCATAGCCGGCCTCCAGGCCGACCAGGAACCCGGGTCCCGGATCCTGCACCGGCGGCAGGAAGTCCCAGCTGAATCCGCCTTGCAGGCCCAGTTCGAGCCCCTTCTCGACCTCATCGTAGACTTGAACCCTGGGTGCGGCAACACTCGCGCTCGAGATAAGCTGGGCACAACAGAAAGCCGTCAATATCAACGAAACCCGTACCAGTTGCATGTGACCTGTGTTCATAGAGATCCCGCCTGTAAACCCACCTTAGCCTACATTGAAAACGGAATCAACTTTAGCATGATTCTTGATAACCCATCGAAGATATGGCACCTTTGAACCCATGGTCGGCAGAAAATCCACCTTGCAGAAACGTCCGGGCAAGACCTCGAAAAAAACGGCGATTGAGCATGAGCGGATCGAGGAAATGCTCGTTCTGCTGCTCAAGGCGTCTTTGCGGGGACGCCTGCTTTTGTCCGACCGGAAGGCGATCAAGAAGTTCCTCGGGCAAGTCGACACACTGAAAAAAAAGGCGCCTTCCAAGACAGAAGACAAACCTCGCTGCCCGGCCTGCCGTTCGGTGCTCGAAAATCCGAGGGCCAAACGTTGCCCTTACTGTTCGGTACTGCTCGGAGCGGGGCTCAAGAGGCAAAAATCCAAGAGGAAGAAATAGATTTCACAAGCGGGTGATAAGTACGAAATGCACATCGAGTTATTACAAAAAATCGGCGACGGGCAGGTTGCCGAGATCCATCTGGGACGGGTACAAACCGACGCCGGCCCCTCGCTGGTGACGGTTTATCGCCTGTTGAGGCAAATCACCGAGACCGACGGACTGATCGCCAGGCTCGAACAAGCGTCCGCCGATATGGCCTCCATCGAACATGAAAACCTCCTGAGACATCTGTGCTTCGGAGAGTACCAGGGTGATTATTTCTGGGTGGACGAGCGCGGCGAGGGTTTCGACCTGGCCGCCGTTCTGAACAGGCTCTCGTCGCGCGAGGTTCATATCAACCCCTTGCGTTCGCTGCAGATCGGCATGGACTTTACCCGGGGTCTGGGCGCCCTGCACGAACACGAGATCGCCTTCGGAGGAGTGAGTCCCGAGTACGTGATCACCGGTTACGAC
>Ga0315535_1000358_pt1 | contig 32017 bp, 25 predicted proteins | sample SalMarSW160220MG_2_FD_203092 | JGI IMG/M metagenome (GOLD analysis project Ga0315535, IMG submission 203092) | Salt marsh sediment microbial communities from the Plum Island Ecosystem LTER, Massachusetts, United States - Salt Marsh Sediment SW1602-20 ... | reverse complement strand
GGCGGTGACACCTATTACGATACACTGATGATCGGGTTAGACGCCGGGCCGGATGAGATAAAGGTTGCCTACCAACGACTTCTTAGTAGGTTTAAGCCGCCGGTGCCACCAGATTCTCTGTCCCCGGAGGTGTTGAAAGAGCTTTCGGCGGTCCTGGGCAGGATCAGGAAGGCCTTTGCTATCCTAAGCAAACCTGACAGAAAACGCGCATATGATTTCTTGATCGACAACCAGGTCGAGGATTTATAGACCAGGTAAGAACTCAATCTTCAGAGAGAATCCAGTCGGGTTCCACTTCCTGGATGCAAAGTTCTTCGCGCGCCTTGAGCAACTTTTCGTCTGTGCTTCGCAACCTCGATGTGAGGATCTGGAGGAAACTCCACAAGAGCTTGATACCCGAGGGCGGGTCTTTACGGATGTATTCGTAGAATTGCTTTCGTCCGATAACCAACAAGCGGCTGGGACCAATCGAGGTAATGGTCGCAGAACGAGGCGCATTGTCGATCAATGCCATTTCTCCAAAGTTGCTGCCCTGTGAGAGCAAGGTGATCTCCTGGTCTCCCTTGGAAACCCGAACCTGTCCTTGAACCAGTAAAAACATCTCATCACCGGTGATGTTCTCTTCGATTATCGTCTCTCCCTCCCGGGCAGTCTTGACGTAGGAAAGGTTCATCAGGTTGACGAGTTCGCGGTAGCTGAGGTACCTGAACAGGGGCGCCTTGCGCATGAAATCAACACGCTGGCGCAACTCCTCGGCTGCCTCAACCTCGTCCCCGGCTACTCGCAAGTAGACCACCGAGATATTGTCCTTGCCTCCTCGATTGTTGGCCAGGTCGATAAAACGCTGCGGCGCCTGATCCTCGGCGCCAGCCTTGAGCACTTTTTCAGCGTCTCCCGGTTTCAGATAGCCGTGAAGCCCATCAGAGCAGATGATGAACTGATCCCCAGGCAGAACGTCGAGATGCAGGGTGTCTACCCTGACTCTTGCCTGAATTCCCAGCGCGCGGGTTATAACATTCTTGTACTTTGCCTTTCGGGCGTCCTCTTTGGAAATCGTGCCCCGCCGCAACTGCTCGTTTACCAGGGAGTGATCAACCGTCAACTGGTGCAACTGCCCTTCCCTGATCAGATAGATTCGAGAATCGCCGACGTGAGCCAGGAATGCTCCGGACTCAGCAACCAGCATCATTGACAACGTTGTCCCCATCCCGTGGCGTCGTTTATCTTGCTGGCCCATCTCATAGATTGCTGCACAGGCTTTTTGAACAGCGATCTCCAGAATCTTGAGGATCTTCTCACATACTTCGTGTGGAGAGTCATACCTGTAGCTTTTCAACAGTTCTTGGCAGGCCCGAACGTCTTTTTCAATGACATCTACGGCCATGGCCGAAGCTACTTCACCGGCCGCATGTCCCCCCATTCCGTCAGCTACCAGAAAAAGACCGAGATCTTGATCTACCAGAAAAGCGTCCTCGTTGTGATCTCGTTTCTTGCCAACGTCGGTTTTACCAAAGACACTGATATTCACGGTAACCTCGCGCACAAGATTCGCAAAGCATAAAGAAGCTAACAGAGGCACAGATCTTCGTCAACAATGAAGGTCTTGCCCTTGCGATCTACGAAAATAGTTTCATCTGTCCCGCGGCGGGTTGCTCACGAACTAGCCTGGTCGTAGGCGACAGACAATCAGATCCGAGTGGTTGATCACCGCAAGCGCAAATGTCGATTTCCATCTGAAGCCGTTTGCCGATGTTAATCAAACGCTCGTAACCCTTGCGGCGCGTACGCTCCGGCAGGAGTTTTGTCATTTTATTCACGCCGATCTTTCTCCAGGCCTGGCCCTTGAAGCTGCCTTTGATCATGTGGAAGTGCGTGCTCGGCAACGCCTGTTCGAGAAGATCCAGCAAGTGCGGTCGCAGTACAACGTAGCTTGCAGAAGTGTGGGAAATTCCGACCGATCTCAGGTAACTCAACAACTCTTCGATATGGGCGACCGTATCAGACAAGAAAGGAAGTAGCGGATCGAACCTGCCGCGTACGTCGATATTCCAGGACGAGAGCCTGCGTATCGATTCAAGTCTCTGCTGGGGAGGCGCTGCGCAGGGCTCGTAGAGGCTTGCGAGCTTCTCGTCCATCGTGAACATCGAAACCTGGGCATGAATCCGTTCGCTATGATCGCGAAAAAGATCTCCGAATTTCTCGGGCACCAGTCCGCGCGTAAAAAAGTGCAAATCCAGATCGTTTTCGAGAACAATCCTCATGCATTCGTATGTAAGCAGGTAAAGGGACTCGATCGGTTGAAAGGAATCCGAAGTGGTATTGAAAAAAATGGCTTTTGGTAAATTCTGTTTGCGACGCCTGATCAGAAGCTCCCGTTCGAGGAGAGTGGGCAGGTTGCTTTTCAGTCGAATCGTGCCCACCGGAAGATCGCGCCTGTTGCTTGAGCAGAAAAGACACTGGAACATGCATCCATCGGCTGGATTGACGATCGCCATATCCTGCATACAAGCTCGCCTGGAACGTTCAAGTGCTTTGTCGGCTTCGATCGTCTCAACTTTCAGTTGAGACGGTTTTGTTTGCAGAATACTGTACACATGTATAGTATAACTTCGCATGGCAAACCTGTCAACCTTGGTGCCTTGGGAAGATATTTTCCTTGCACAAGAAATATTCGCGTGTATAAGTACGTTGACTTGAAAAATGAATGATCTGCTTTTTTCAATGAAGACAGGAAAAGGAGCCGAGGAATGAATTCGAAAACCAGATTTTATCAGGTAATCTTTGTTTGCGTCTTGGCGGCAGCAATGGGGCTGGGCGTAATCAGCTGCAAAGTGGGCGAAAAGAAGGAAGGTGAGACAGGTGCCGCAGGAACGGCCACTGCCCAGAAGCAGACAGTCTCCCAGAAAGCCAAGGTCGAGTTCTACGTCATGTCGAAGTGCCCTTTCGGCACACGGGTCGAGGACGCTATAGCCCCGGTCTTGAAGAAAATGGGAGGAGATATCGACTTCTCTCTGGATTTCATCGGAAACGTCTCAAACGGCCAATTGACCTCGTTGCACAAGGAGACAGAGGTCAAGGGTGATATGGTGCAGATTTGCGGTCACAAGTACGCACCCGACAAATATTTCGAGATGGTGTTGTGCATGAACAAGAACGCCCGGCAGATTCCCGAAGGATGGGAAAAGTGCGCCGAGAGCGCCGGTGTTCCCGTCGACAAGGTTCGCGCCTGCGTAGACGGCCAGGAAGGCAAGGATCTGCTTACGGCATCGTTCAACAAGTCGCGCGCGCGACGCGCTAGCGGCAGCCCGACGATGTACATCGGCGGCAGTCTCTATCGCGGAGGACGCACTGAGAAGGCCTTTACCCGGGCCATCTGTAATGCATTTTCCTCCGACAAACCCAAGCTTTGCTCTTCGATTCCACCGCCGGTGAAGTTCCCCATCACCATCCTCTCGGATGAGCGTTGCAAGGAGTGCCGCACGGGTATGATCGAGCAGCAGTTGAAGTCGCTCTTCCCGGGGGCTGAGATCAAGGTTGTCGACTATGGAACCGACGAGGGCAAGAAGTTGTACAAGGACAACGATCTGAAGAGGTTACCGGTAATGTTCTTCGGCAAGGATGTGCAGAAGGCCGAAAACTATGCCCGCTTGCAGCGTTCGTTGAGGCCCAGCGGCGACTTTTTGATCCATGATCGCTGGGGCAGGTTCGATCCCAACCGGGAGGTCTGCGACAACAAGAAAGACGACACCGGTAACGGCAAGACAGACTGTGACGATCCGGACTGCAAGTTCAACAAGGCCTGCCGCAAGGAAGCCGCCAAGAAGCTCGAACTCTTCGTCATGGCGCAATGCCCTTACGGTGTCCGGGCCCTGGATGCCATGAAGGAGGTCCTGAGCAATTTCAAAAACGATATTGATTTCCACGTGAACTACATCGCCAGCGAAGAGGGCAAAGGTTTCCGCTCGTTGCATGGCCAGGGCGAGGTTGACGAGGATATCCGAGAGCTGTGCGCTGCCAAGTACTACAAAAAGGGCTACAAGTTCATGGAATACATCCTGTGCCGCAACAAGAACATCCGCGCCTCCGACTGGCAGTCATGCACCGGCGGCAAGACAGGTATCGACACCAAGGTGATCGAGAAATGCGCCAGCGGGGAAGAAGGCAAGAATCTTCTGCGCGACAACATCAAGATTGCCGATGGTCTTCAGGTGAGCGGCAGCCCTACCTGGTATGCGAACAATCTGTACAAGTTCTCCGGATTGGATGCAGAGAGCGTTAAAAATAATTTCTGCCGCTATAACAAGGGATTGAAAGGTTGCTCTAACAAACTGAGCGGTCCAGACAAAACGGTTCGTCCGGGCGCCTGCAAGTAGACCATAAACGCATATACATAAAAAGGGCACGGCCTGCGCCGTGCCCTTTTTTTGTATTCAACATCGCAACAGCAGTCAGTTATCGGTGTCTTCGTTGCTATCCGGCTCGTCCTGCATCTCTCTTTGAAGTTCGGGATCGACGACCTGTCCCTCATTATCAACATTCAGTTTGGCCTTCTTGCGCAAGGCCTCTTGCTCCTTGCGCATCTGCTCTTCTTGTTGTTTCAGAAGCGCGGCTGCTGCTGCCTCGCCCGCCTTCGCTTCTTGCTCTTTGCGTAAGCGCTCTTCTTCCTGTCTCTTCTTCTCGGAAAGCTCCGCCTGCTTCTGTCTTTCTTTCTCCTGCTCGATCTTCAACGCTGCGGCTTGGGCCTGATCTTGTTCTGTTTTACGCTTGCGTGCCTCATCCTGATCGCGTTCACGACGCAGAGCATATGGATCCGGCATGGCTTGTGCTCCCGCACCAGAATCCCGTACCCCATCGGTTGTCGCTGACGGTGTTGACTTCTTTGTAGAACGCGAGGGCACGGCCCCGGTTTCTCCCAACTCGTCATCAATAGCGCGATCGATGCTGCCAGTCGGCTGAAAAAGCGATTCGCCCGGTTGATCGCCCCAGTCGCCACTATTATCGGAGTTCTCGGTGATGTCGGCGGCCGGAGGCGGCCGGCGATCTGCCCTGAGTTGGTGCAGCATTCTCTGCTGGTTGGATTTTTCGGTTATATATTTTTCGCGCTCTTCCTGCCATGCTTGTCTGATAGCTTCCCAATCCTCCACTTCTCGTTTGAAGGTGTTTCGCTCGAGGTCGGCTTGGCGCTCTTGTTTTTGCCGTGGTCGGACGACCTGATCCCAGCCTTCTGTTCCGTCAACATCATCAAGAGGATCGCCCGCCCAGGCACCTGTGGGGAATGCAAACAGCGCTATTGACAGAGGTGCCAATATCATTCGCAGCTTTAAAAGTATGACCTTACGTCTCAACATGACACTATCTCCCAACGGAGCAATAATACCACGAATCTACCTGCACAACCATACCACTTATATCGCCTCGAGCGAGATGACGAGATCTTGAAGCGTCTGATCCTTCGATATCACAATTCCCTCGGTACAGCCTCTCGTCGTCAGTTTGCCCTGAGCATCGAGACGTTCGTAACCCAGTGCTATCGCCATCACGCTTTCTGAGGGTCTTATGAACTGGATCAGGTTGTTCGGAAAGAAGGTTCCGCAGCAGTTGAAAACAAGGTACTTTGGTGCAGATGTCAACGGATTGAGATCCTGATCATCGAGAGCGATCGAGCCTGATAAAATGTCGTTACAGCCGATAGAACCTGACGTTGCACGCCTGGAGTCGATAAACCAGACCTGTCCGCTTGCCGGCACTTGCGGAATATCGCGCGCGAAGCTCAGATCGACTACGGCGCTCCCAAATCCCTGTGCCTCCGAAAAAACCAGGCAGTTTCCCTCAATACACTCGCCATCTGCTACTGGTGCGCAATCGAGCGCCCTGGCGCAAGGTTGCCCCGGCACAGACCCTCCCCCTCCGCATCCGGCAATGGAGACGCTGAGCAAGATCGTCGATACAAACGCCCAGTCGCGCATGATACGGTGGTGTAATAGCATGCGAACTACAGATTTGCAACTGTAACTTCTGTTTGGGTCTTTATTCTTGCTAATCCTGCCAACCCGTTGCAAACTCTTTTGCCGATGCCCAATGTAACCAGTAATACGCCCTGGAAGGGGTTGAGGAGGTTTGCGTTCCCTCTCTTGTGGGCGGTTCTGGTCATCTTTTTTTTCTTGCTGCGCGACGTTGCCGCGCCTTTCGTCGGCGCCTTGCTGATCGCATACCTGCTCGCACCGCTTGTCAAACGCATGAGGAACCTGCAGATAAAGGGCAGACAAGTTCGAATGCCGCGCTGGACCGCTGTTCTTTTGATATATTTGGCACTCGGGTTTGTCGTCTGGGGCTATTTCATGTTGGCGGTACCGCGCATCAGCGCCGAGTTTGGTAAGCTAGCGCGCGAAGGTGAAAAACTATTCTTGTCATTGACACCGGAAAAGATCGAGGAATACAGCCAGGATATCAAGCGCTGGGTAGAGGAAAACGGCCTGCCGGTTAAGATAACCACTCCGTCAACGCATGCCGACCAGCGCCAGCAACCCGGTTTCGTGCTCAACCTGGATGAAGTGATCAAAAAAACCGTTGCCGATATCGCCGAAGGAACCAGGAATGCGTTTTTCACATTTCTGAAGCTGGGACCTGCCTTTACTGTCAAGCTTTTCAGGTCCATCCTGATGGCGTTTCTGATCCTGATGGTCGCGGCATTCTTCTTGGTCGATCCGGAACGGATCATCGATTTCTTCAGGTCTCTTTTTCCCCGGCGCCTGCATCAGGGATACCAGGAAGTTATCATTCAGATAGATCGCGGGCTTGCGGGAGTTGTGCGTGGACAAGTGATCATCTGCCTGATAAACGGACTGTTGACCTTTATCGGCCTGCTTATCCTTGGTGTAAAGTTTCCGGTTCTGCTATCCTCGCTGGCGGCGGTCCTGAGTCTGATACCGATATTCGGCTCGATCCTGTCCTCGGTTCCGATTGTCGCACTGGCTCTGACGTCCGGTTTCTACACCGGCCTTGGAGCGCTTGGCTGGATAATTGGAATACACCTGATTGAGGCCAATTTTCTGAATCCCAAGATAATCGGAGATGCTGCCAAGATTCATCCGGCATTAGTAATCTTCGTGCTGGTGGCCGGTGAACATTTTTATGGAATAGTGGGAGCCCTTTTTGCCGTGCCGCTTGCCTCTGTCAGCGTGGCAACATTCAAGGTGTTTCATCGTCATGCCATATCCTGGGGGCAGGATGAATCAGACAAAAACAGCGAAACTGAACAAAATAATACAGAAAGCAATACTTGATATGTTGCTTATATCATACTGTAATATAAGACATATGAGGATTGATGAAAAAATACATTGCCGTTGCCGGTAATATCGGGGCTGGCAAGACTTCGCTAGTCGATTTTCTTTGCCGACGTTACGAACTGAAGCCTTTTTTTGAACCGAACGACACTAATCCTTACCTCAAGGATTTTTACAAGGACATGCGTGGTTGGGCTTTTCATTCGCAGGTTTATTTCCTGACACACAAATTCCGCTTGCACAGGGAGTTGGAAAAGTACCCGGGCACCGTTATCCAGGACCGCACGATCTACGAGGATGCAGAGATATTTGCAAAGAATCTGCACAAATCCCGCTACATCAGCAAACGTGACTACTCGACCTACCGTGAGCTCTACGAAACCATTCGCAAGGATCTGACCGCTCCAGACATCATGATCTTCCTGCGTTGCTCGGTCAGGACGATGCGCAAGCGTATCAGCGAGCGTGGACGTGGAATGGAACAGAACATCCCTACCCGCTACTTGAGGCGATTGGACAAGCTGTATACAGAATGGATCTCGAACTACAAATTATCACCACTAATCCAGATCGACTCTGAACACATTGACTACGTTACGGATCTCGTCCACCGCCTTGATCTCCTGACCGCCATAGAAAAGATTCTGTAGAAAAATTGACAAGCCGAGCCCATGTAGTACAATGTAGGTATATTTACTACCTATACGGTGGAGGTATGACATGAGGCGCTTTCTAATAATATTGTCTCTCGGGCTTGTCGTTCTCTGCTTTGTCAAGGGATCTCAAGCCAATCCCGAAGATGCCTTAGCGGTAACGACCTTGAACGACACAGTCGATCGGCAAATCCAGACTCGCCTGCTTTCGCTGCAACTCGGGGCGGAACTATCGGCGGCAATAGAAGATAGCAAGGCTTTCTGATCTGCTACTGAAGAGTCCCGTTAGGCCAGTTTATCGTCCCGACCTGGAAAAATGTCAGCACCTGTCCGTGCGCGAATGCAAATGTCTTCTGGGTGACTTCTGTTTCCTGGTCGTCATATCCGGTCACAAAGAATCTGACGATTCCAGCGGCCGCCCTGTCGCAGCTGTCGTTGCACCATGGTGAAAACGGACAAGGTGGCAGGGTGTCGTCGCAGCAGATGTATGTACTCATATTCGCCGACGAGTGGCAGCGGAAATAGACGTAGATCGCGTAATTCCCCATTCCAGGGTTGTTGAAGTCTATCTCGTCTCCGAAGTTCCCGGGGCTTGGCCACAACGCGCCGTCAGGATCTTCCCAATTGTCGGTCTGATAGGTGGGAGAACCATAGGTCCCCCAGTTAACCTGCTGCTCGCAGCCATCATCCTTGGTCGGACAGCAGTCGTCCGGGGAGAAGGTGTTGCTGGAGCCCGGTTTGAGAAGGTGCAGATCGACATCAACCTTGCGATTGTTGGGAGCTTGTTCGTACCAATCAAGCGTCACGCGGAAGGACTTGGGGCCCCGAACGTGAATATCGAATGTAGCCTGATCGCTCGAGTTCTGCGGCACGTCGTTGTCACCTACTACCAGGCCGATCTTGTAGTCGCCCGGAAAATCGAACATCACCGTGGCATACAGACCACCGCCGCCGATCGGTGGGGGCGAGCCCCTACCGGGAGGATATTCGATGAACTGCCAGTCATAGCCCACAACCGCGCCGTCACAGTCGGACGACGTGGTGGCGTCAAAAGTTACTTCGGTGCCCATGTCAATGGCCAGGTAGCCTGTATCGTTGCCTCCCTGCTTGATCTTCGCCTCCGGTCCGGCGTGCACAATGATGTCGAGCATGTCTTGAGGGCTGTCTGCGCCGTCGTTGTCTGTGACGGTCAATCCTACTCTGACCAGGCCGGCCTCAGAGAGGATGATGGATGTCACATTATTGGAGGCGCCCGGCAGGGTCAGCGGCGTACCGCACATCTGCACTGCGGGTTGCTCGATAATCTCCCACAGGTATGCGCTTATGCTTCCGTCGTCGAAGCTTGTGGTTCCATCGAGGATGATCTGCTCTCCCAGCATTGCATCCAGCACGGCGGTGTCGGCTGCGTTGGCCAGGATAACGGCCGTAGGAGGCTCGTTTCCCTGGAATCCGTTGCCGGTCACGAGTACTTGCGCCTCCTGCCCCGGTTCGGGATCGTCGTGATCGATTAGCAAAGTTCCCATGTCATTGGCTACATCGCCTGGGCTGTAGCGCACGGTTACCGAGGCCTGGCTCGACGGTGCCAGTGTGAGTGGCTGGGCAGGCAAAGGCGCCGGAAGGTTCTCGAGACTGAAATCCGTGGAACTGCCGGCCGCCAGGTCGATCAGAGGAACAGACAGGTTACCTACACCATCATTGCGGATGATCAAATCTACTGTCGAGCTGTCGTTGACAGCAACATTGCCGAAGTCGATAGCTGCGGGTTCAATGGTAATCTCGGGCACGCCCGCGCTGGCGGTCATGGCGACAGAGGCCGGCGAAGCGGCCTGATCGCTGCTTGTGACTATCAAATTGCCGTCGAAGCTGCCGCGTCCGGGCGCCAGAAAGGTCACCTGGGCAAGGACAAAGTCACCGCGGTTGATGAACACCGGAGGCGTCAGCTGTGTTACCTGGTCTGGATCTTCGATCGCGACCGTGTAGGCCGTAGATATGCCGACCTCTGGTTCAACCGAGTCGAGCCTCAAGACTGCGTTTCCTGTGCCCATGTTTGATATTGTCAACGGCAAGGTCGCGGGTTGTCCTGATGGAACGGCTCCGAACTGCAGTAATACCGGATCGAGGTGGATCATCGCCTCGCCCTTGAACTCGCTTATAAGCTGTACGTCCAATTGACCCTCGTCCGGATCGTTCGAAAAGATCTTGGCCACGGCTCGATCGGTCAATCCGTCCTTGGCGGTGTAGGTCAGAAGCAGGGATTGCTCCTCTCCCGGAGCGAGTATAACCGACGGCGGCACTGTGGGTGCCATGACGAATTCCTGCTGTGGGTCATCAGTCAGTGTCACGACACTCAGTTCGAGATCCGCGCCGCCCGTGTTTCTGACTACCAGGTTGGCGTCAACCGGAACCCCAACCGTCGCGCTGCCGAAATTTATCTCATATAGCGTTCCGTGTTCGTCCTGGTGAGTAATGACATCTCCCGCCAGCGTAATCTGCGGCTCAGCAACGACGGTGTCCGTCCCGACGGCGTCCCCATCCGATGAAAAATCACCTCCATCGTCGCCTCCGTCCTGATGTTCTCCAGGCACACAAACGCCTTCGTTGCATATTTCTCCAGACTTGCACTCTGTATCCGTGGAGCACGACTGAGGACCCTTATCGCCCCCGAATGGAGTACAGACGCCGGCGTGACAGTACTCACCGATGCCGCATTCCTCGTCGACGCTGCATGGCACACCACCGTCCGTGGAAGTGCCGGAGTTGCAGGCAGACAACCCGAGCACAAGGAGCCAAAAAATACTTAATGAAACCGTCACCGTCATTTTGCGGCAGTTCATGGTACCTCTCCGTCGCTCGAACCAGCTATATGATAAACTGTATGCAGCAATTCGTCTATAGCTCGGTCTATTTCTTCAAATCGACCTTCAAATTCAGCACGCGGCCAGATTTCGGCGTTACATCTTTCCACCAAGTGTCATAGTTCACCAGGCGAACCCTGACGTTGTGCAGCACATCTGCACAGATTTTATCGATGATCAGTGGTGTCTTGCCGGGCAAGCGCTTGCCGTCAATCTCAACGGTGGCTCCAGGTGGTTTGCTGCTAACGTAAATCCAACCGCTGCCGTGATCGCACTTTTTTCCCTCCAGAAGGCCTGCGTGAATCTCACGCAACGGGTTGCGACGGTCGAGCGTTATTGTCTGTGACCAGGTACGAAAACCGTCCATCTCGAGGCTGATGGACAAGGGCGTGTTGAGTTGCAGATCCGGGATCCGTGTAGGTGTTGCACCGTGTTTTTCTCCGTTGATGAACACAGCCACACCGGGCGGATCAGAAGTTATCTTCAGGCTGCCGAGCTTGCCCCGGTCGGGCTTGTGCTTCTTAGTCGGCGCTTCGCCTTTTACAACAGCGGACGCCTGTAGGATCGGCTGATGGGCCTGCCCTCGATTTATCTTGTTTGAAGCGCTAAATTGTTCGATTCCGTCGTCCCAGGTATGTACAAAGAGCATCCACCAGGCCAGCAAAACAGCCAAGCAGAGCAAGCTTACGCCGATCAAGTACGAAAATATTCGACTTCTTCCAGAGACCTTTATGTTCTTTCTTCTTTGGCCGATTGGGATGGCAATTCGCCCGGACAGAGCCGGAATTGACGGCCGTTTACTAGATGAAGTCTTCAGGGAACTTACGGCACCCGGCAAAACTTGCGACACCTTGGGAAACAAAGGCTTTGCGCTGTTTGAGGGTCGAGGCGAGACAACCTCGGCCATCTCATCTTCGACCTCCGGCTCTTGTGCTGGTGCCCGGGATTCGTCATCGATTCGGCCCGCGGCGCTCCAGAACTGGCCTGGATCCAGTAAGTCTGTATCGTCTGCGGAACCAACCCCCGGCGAACTCTCGTCTTGACTATTTTGACCATCACGCTTGGTCGTACCCCCGAAAAGACGCCGCAAGAAGACTCCGACGAGCGCGGCGTCCTGACTTTCTCCAAAAAGATCAGCAAGTCGCGAAAGTTCTAATACAACTTGTTCGGCGCCGGCAGGACGCTCATTAGGTGTTGTCTGGAGCAGCCGGCCCGTTACCGTACGTAGTTTGTCAAGGCCGGGTTTCGTCTCGTCTTCGGCTGCGACCTGTGAAATCATCTTGTCAGCCAGTACTCCCAGGGCATACAGGTCGGACAAGCATGTCGGAGCGACTCCAGCCTTTTGCTCTGGAGATATTGAATCGAGCGGTAGTTTGACTAGAGCTTGTCTCGTCTTGAAGAGACGATAGACACCAAAATCGGCGATCTTGACACTGCCACTGAAATCCAGCAGGACAAACTCCTCCCCTAGAGCACCATGAATCAGACCATGACCCTCATATCCTTTGAGATCGGCTGCCTTTGCGAGTCCAGCGGCCGCCTGCATGATTATTTCCAGGATCAAGGCCAAGCGAAGCCCGCCGCCGACGGTTTTCAACCTGTGCAAAAGCGAATACAGAGTGACTCCGTGGATGTATTCATTGACCAGAAACAGCCGCCCATCCTCCGAACCGGCGTCGATCACCTCGAGAATATTTGAGTGAATTACACCCGTAAGCGCTTGCGAATCGGCCACGAAGGCCGAAACATCGTCGGGGTGCACTTGCCAGCCACGGCGTAGGCGTTTGAGTAAAACCGTCTGCTCAATTCCCATGCTTGTCTTGGGCCAGGCAACTTCCAGATCGAAAGGTCCTCTAGAGCCCAGGCTCCTGACAGTCTCGTAGCCGTTGGTTTCTGGCAATCGATTCACGATTTCGGTTCTTTCAGAGAGCTGTAGAAACTATCTTCCATTTTCTTGCTCAGTCTTCTGAACCTGATGGCACGCCGGTTGTGCTCTTTTATATGCAGAGCCGCAAAGCCAAGGTCCATCGACCAGGCAAACAAGTTCAGTAAAAACGATAGCCAGGATCCAGTGTACTCGAAGAACAACAAGCCAAGGATCGACATGAAAACGAGGTAGAGGAACATCTGAAACTTGCCCGCATACAAGTGACCCAGGCCGGTACCTGGCAGCGCAGCCAACACCCATGCAGGCCAGACTAGTCTAATCCTGGTTTCTTCCGGGCTGGGCAGACCGTCCCGGTCGAAAATCCCAGGCCTCTCAGAAAACAAGCCCCGTTCGTCCTCTTGCTCCTCATCTATTTCTTCCTGGTCACCAATAGGCGGCCGCGATTGCGCCGAAGGTAGTTCTCCTGTCTTGGAAGGTAATGAGGCGCTGGCCTGCCCTTCTTGACCTTCATTGAAGAAAACCTTTGCCGCCCGCTCTATCGCGTCCCTGGCTTCTGTCTCCCACTCATCCGGCACCAGTATAGACAGTTTACCATCCTTTCCCCACTCGGTGCGATGGGGTATCTCTTGCTCACGCAACGTTGCCGGGAAGATCTCAATCTCCATGGGATTTGAGCAGATGATTATGCCTACGAAATTGAAGTCGGACATGAAGGCCTCTACGTGCCCAATTCGAACACCACGCCGCAGGAAATCACATGATACAGCATACTGCGGCTCTTGAGGAACACGAATACCGGCCGGTAGCCAATGTCCAAGAAAAGCCCGTCGATTGGCAATGGAATGTGGATTCCAATATTTGCGGCAGCACCGGGCTTCATCTCATTCGAATCACCGGGATACCAGTGACCGACGACGGAAGCCCCAAGGTAAATAGGCCCGTAGCGTAAATTCAGGTCCAGCGACATGTCATATAGCGGGCCTGAGGCGGAGAAAACTACCAGACCGCGCAATCCTACCAAGAAGTAACGAAAAGTGAAGAAACCCGATAAAGATAATGTCGTTCCCGAAATGTCACTACCCTCAGAATAACCGATTTCCGGCTCAACGAGAATGCAGCCCTCCTTCGGTGCCGACCAAAGGGGGCTGAAGTTATTCGAATTCTCGTTGGCCGCGGCTGCTTCTGAAGGCCGGAAAGAAGTCAGGATCAGCAACAGGCAGAATATTACAGATCTAATGTGCATCTTTACGAATTCTCCAAACTGACCATAACACAGGATATTCTTCCTGGCGTCGTTGGTCAATCAACATGTCCCAAAGTTAGTGACAGAGGTAATACCGGTGTGGTATTTTCCTTCTCCGAAAAAAAACGAGGGTTTTAGCTAATGCCTCCGAGGCGGTATTATTTCAGGACTACGGACGGGGCTTCTTTGGGTCCGTTCAACCTGAACATCGTGGCCGAGATGATCCGGGCCGATAAGGTCAAGGCCAGCACGCCTGTATCTCTGGATGGCCAGGACTTCAAGCCTATGAAGTCATTCCCCGAACTGGCCACCTTGTTGTCGGTGGAGACTGAGAGCGATAACCTCGATCTCCCCGATGACGATTTGCTCGAAACCGCTCCACTTTACTCCGGCAGTTTCACCGAAGTCAGTCTGCCCAAGTTGCTTTATCATTTCATAGCTGCCAAGGTCACCGGCAGGCTCTTGGTTTCCAACCAGGTTGTGAAAAAAGAACTTTTTCTTGTAAACGGCAAGCTGGTCGCAGCCGTGTCGAACCTGAAGAGGGACAGGCTCGGTCAACACCTGCTGCGCAAGGGTGTCATATCCCAGGAGCAACTCGATGAAATACTCGATCGAGCCAGTAACCGTGACGAACGCCTGGGAGAATACCTGATCCAGAACAAGATCGTCGAACCACACGTACTGTTTGTACACCTTTCCGAACAATTGAAAGAGAAAGTGTACGAGGTCTTCAGCTGGCGGGTCGGCAACTATGCTTTTTACGAGGGGCAAGAGTATGAGGGTTCTGTTTTACCGATGAATCAAAACCCCTGGGAGTTGATCTCGGAAGGTGTGCGCCAAGGATACGAACTGGCCGAGTTCGAGACCCTTTTCGAGCAATACATGGAATGCGTTCTTCTCAACTTGGAAAACAAGACCTTGCACATCAACCAGCTGGATTTACACCCGCTGGAACTCAAGGTGTTCAAGGCCGCGTCCTCACAGAGAACCTTGCGGGATATTCTTGCACGCCATGGTGGCGACGAAAGCAAGGACAAAACCATTCTCGGTACGCTCTACATGGGCATGGAACTAGAGTTGCTGACTTTCGGCGAGAAATACGAGTCTGCCCGGGATTTGCCCGGTGACAATGCGGCCGCAATGGAATGGGACTTGAGCATGACCGACGGCGATCAAGATCTACCTGCCGAAAGTGAAGATTCATTGATGACGGGCCTGCTTGCCACTCCTCCGGTAAGCCGCCAGGAACAGAAACTTCTCGAGAAGCTCAACAAGATAAAGGAGCAAGATTTTTTCGAACGCCTGGCCCTGGAGCGGACGGCATCAACTGCAGAAGTCAGCCGCTCGTTTCTGGATGCCGCCAGAATATATCATCCTGATCAGATCCCTGGCGATATTCCGGATTCGACGCGAGAACTCTACACGCAGATATTTTCGTTGCTCAACGAGGCCCAGCAGAAGCTCTCGAATGACAAGGAGCGTAAGGAGTATCTCGAAGCACTCGAGTCTGGTCTCGAGGACAGCCAGGTGGATGTTGGCAATATTATTGAAGCGGAAAACTGTTTTCAACGTGGAGAAGTCTTGTTGGGTGCCAGGAAATACGAGCAAGCGCTCGAGGAATTCGATAAGGCCGTTAAACTAAATCCGGACGAGGGTGAATTTTATATCTATCAAGGATACGCTAGATTTATGTCAGTCAGCGGGTCTGATAGTGCAGTAACGAATCATTGCATCAACACGATTGGTAAGGGTCTCAAGATGCGCGGTGACGAAGTCGCCATGGGTTTCCTATTCTTGGGGCGAATATTCAAGACAAATGGGGACAAGGAAAAGGCAGTCAGGATGTTCAAAAAAGCTATCAATCTGGATCGAGGTCTTGTAGAAGCCTCGCGAGAACTGAGGCTGATTAGCATGCGTTCTGAAAAGAAAGGCCTATTCAGGCGCAAGTGAGGGAAAAATGAAGGCACAAAAAACAAAATCTATCAGTGAACTTGTCGAGATTGCCAGGGCCTGGGGCCTGAGCGGGTATGCTGGGTTGAAAAAGAGTGAGCTTGCCAAGTTGCTGGCCGGTGGTTTGAAGGGCAGAACTATTACAGAACTCACTGCCACTGCCCGAGAATGGGGGATGGTTGGGCTGTCCAGACTGCGAAAGCAAGAACTTGTCAAGAAGCTCAGAACAAGTCTTCTGAAACTTACTCAGGCAAATGCCAAGCCGGCGAGAAAAAAGAAGACTTCTGCCAAGGCCTTGCCAAAGAAAACCGCAAAAGTCAGTCGTCGATCAAGTAAGAAAAAGACTGAGCGAGTTCTTGTATCAAAAACGAAAAAGCCTCCTTCAAAGGGTGATGGAAAGAAATCCGTACGGATCCCGGAGGAAGTCTGCCTGCCTGACGGTTATCACGATGGGCGCATGGTCCTGTTGCCGCGCGACCCAGACTGGCTTTACTGTTACTGGGATCCGACTCCCGAGCAGCAGAGGCAACTTGACGATGAGCAGGGCATGCCGGCCATCCGGGTGATCAGGATAGAAGACGGCGAGAAGATGCTGATTCAACCGGTTCCCATCTCGCACGCGGCTCGAAGTTGGTATTTTCAGGTTTCCAATCCGGCCGGCGCTTATAAAGCGGAACTGGGCCTGCTGGATGAGAAAGGTCGTTTCGAGCCAATCATGTCATCGAATCTATCGAGCCTGCCTCCGTCAGCCGTATCCGATAGGCTCGCTTCGAGTTTTGCTTCTCACGGCGACGGAGAGCAACGAGACAACACGATAGGTCCGGCACACGAGGTTGATCGGAAGCTGGCGGCCAAGCTTCAGGCGCTCTCGGCGGGGGTCGAAGGATCGGGAATGGATTCGGCCCGGGCGCTGGAGACACGCAAATGGATGGAGGAGATCGGTTCGACAAGCGTAGGGCACAAGACGGACGACTGACGTCCGATCACCTGGTCCTCAAGCCTTTGATGGCGATCGCATGCCCGTAAAGGGATATCTGGCTCTCGTGCTTCACGCGCACCTTCCGTTCGTGCGTCACCCGGAGCATGAGCAATTTCTTGAAGAGAATTGGCTATACGAGGCCCTGACCGAATGTTATTTGCCCTTGCTCGGAGTTTTCGAACGCCTTGTCGATGACGGTGTGCCCTTTCGCATCACGATGGTCTTGACTCCCAGCCTGCTGTCGATGCTGGAAGACAAGCTTCTCAAGGAACGCTATCTGAAGCACGTTGAGGAACTGGTCTCGCTCGCCCAGAGGGAAGTCAGGCGCACCGCGAGGAATTCTTCCATGCAGCGACTGGCCAAATTCTACGTTGAACGATTCGTCCAGGCCCGCGACCGATTCGCATCGAGCTATAATGGAGACCTGATCTCGGCGTTCAGAGCGCTCGAGAGCGCCGGCGCACTCGAACTGATTACCTCAGCCGCTACTCACGCTTATCTGCCACTATTGCAGCCTTACCCCTTGGCGGTGGCTGCACAGATTCGTACTGCGCTTGCTTGCCACAAAAGGCTCTTGGGCAGGTGTCCTAGCGGAATCTGGCTTCCCGAATGCGGCTATTACCAGGGTCTGGACGGCATTCTTTGTTCACACGGGCTGCGATACTTTTTTACGGACACACATGGGTTGCTGTATGCCAACCCCCGCCCAGCGTTCGGCGTGTATGCCCCCATATTGCCGCGGCCCGGGTTGGCCGTCTTTGGACGCGACCGAAAAAGTTCGATGCAGGTTTGGAGTTCGAAGGTCGGATACCCCGGAGACACCGAGTACCGTGATTTCTACCGTGACATTGGATTCGATCTCGACTCCAGCTATCTGGAGAATCAACTTCAGCCGACTGGTGAACGTAAAAGCACCGGGATCAAATATCACCGCATCACCGGGCGCACCCAGCAGAAAAAGATATATCGGCCGGAAAGGGCTGCTCTCAGGGCCGAGTCGCATGCGGAGCATTTCATGACTGAACGGGAGGCCCAGATCGCTGAGCTTGCCGAAATGATGCCTGCCCCAATAGTCGTTTCTCCATACGATGCCGAGCTGTTTGGCCACTGGTGGTTCGAAGGCCCCCTGTTCCTGGACGCTTTCATACGCCGGGCGGCCTCCAGGCAGGCTGTATTCAAGATGGTCACGCCCGGTGAATATTTGAGACTCCACCCGTTCCAGCTACAGAGCACGCCTGCGCCCTCGAGTTGGGGACGCGGCGGCTACAACGAGATGTGGTTGAATGAATCGAACGACTGGATCTACAAGCACATCCACTGGGCCAGTGAACGGATGATCTCTTTAGCAGAGCGTTTCAAGACGCCGGGGCCCCTGGAAAGGCGTATTCTCAACCAGGCGGCCCGAGAGTTGATGCTGGGCCAGGCCAGTGACTGGGCCTTCATCATGAAGACCGGAACAATGGTGCCTTACGCACGCAGACGTACGATAGAGCATCTCGATGCCTTCAGGCGCCTGTATCTCCAACTGGACAGTGGCAGGCCAAATAGCTCCCTGGTCGAGAGTCTGGAGAAGAGGCACAACATTTTTCCCGAGATGGACTATCGTTGTTTTCAAGAGGACTACTGTTTCCCAAGGCTCAGTGAAGCGTGTCGGGGACGTCCCTAACTAGCTGTTCTTCCTTGTCCTTTTCGAGTGCGCCCTTGATCAACTCGGCGCGCTCGGCCTCCATCTGCCGGGGCAGTTCGATGAGTTTCCGTCTCAAGAGCGCCAAGTCTTCCTCGTCTACCAGGCCCTTGCGATACAAGTATTCACGGATCAAAAAGATATCTTCCGAAGCGCGGCGCAAGTCGGATTCAAGAAGTCCAAGCTTGTCAAGCAGGTAATTCGTAGGCTCTATCATACGACGGCGTCTGTTCAGGTAAAGCATAATCGCTCCACCCAGAACGCCGGAACCGATAGCCATGAAAACCAGAAGGACCCAACCCAGGGTATTAGAAAAATTCATGGCTTCCCTCCTGCACTCGCGTCTATGCCTGCTTACTTCATACTATGACAACGAATGAAGCTTGGCAACGGATCTTGACATGGATGTCCTTGGCTGCTACATCCGGCGACGTCGTGGAAGAGATCAGAAAAGCAGTTCGCCAACGGACACTGGATATTTCCAGACCCGACATCCTGCCTTTTGTAGAGACCATATTGCGTATTTACGGCAACAAGGTGGTTGGCATCTTTATGTACGGTTCCATGCTCAGTTCGGTTACTGCCTCTCAAACCTCCTTCCCTGATTTTTTCGTGGTTACGGATGGATACCGCCGTGTTTTTCGGCGTCTTTCGCACTGGCTGCTTGCCTACTTCTTGCCGCCCCATATCTATCATCTAAGGCTGGACGATCGAAGGCGCTGCAAGTACAACTTGATCTCATTAGGGCGTTTCAGGCGCGAATGTTCTCGGCGGGCAAAGGATATTTATATCCTGGGGCGCTTCGGCAAACGCGTGGCTCTGGTATATGCTCAGAACGAAGATGCCAGGACCAGGCTTACCGATTGCTGTTTCAGTGCTATGTCCAACGTAGTGCCCTGGACGCTGCGCGGTATGCGTGAGCCTTTCGACGAAAAATCCTTTACCATGAGTTGCCTGAACCTTTCCTATGCCGGCGAAACTAGGGTCGAGACCAGCTCCAAGGTTCCAAAGCTTTTTGATTCTGAGCGTGATTTTTATATGGATGTCTACCCGGCCTTGCTTACAAAACTTCCAGTAGCTCGCAAGATGGCGGTCAAAGCCGAAGACGGCCTGTACCGCCCAAGAGGCGGAAGTCTTGTAAAAGCATTTCGTAGACTGCGTTATGGCTGGTTTCTGAAAAAAAGCCGAATTAGGGGAATTCTGCGCTGGCCCAAGTTCTTAGTTACAGTGGACGAATGGGTAAACATCATCTTGGCAAAAATAGAGCGCACCAAGGGGATCAAGCTGCAGTTGACGGCACGCCAACGGCGTCACCCCTTGATTTTCGGCTGGTCTCATTTCTTTCGCCTACTCAAGGCAGGAGCAATCAAGTCTGCCTCGTCGCAGCCCGATTCAGGTAAAAAGAAGTAAATTCCTCATATGATGTGTAACATGCCGAATCTACAGTGGGTACCAACCGGTCGTTTTATCATTGACTGTCATGTCAACAAGTATTAGACTCAGTGCGTCATGAGACGAGACACCCTTCCCTATTCTTCTTTCCAAGGAGGCTGCAAATGAGCCCGTTTGCCGTCGACAAGCGTGATATACAGTTCTGCCTGTTCGAATACCTTCAGATCGAAAATCTCTGTAAATTACCGAAATATACCGAGTTCAACAGAGAAGTATTCGAGATGGTCATCGACGAGGCGAGTAAATATGCCGCCGGCGTATTGGCTCCCCTCAACACTATTCTCGACCGGGAGGGAATCCAGTTCGACAAGGGAAAGGTCAGTATGCCCGCGGAATGTCACAAGGCCTACAAGAGCTTCTGCGAGGGCGGCTGGGTGTCTGCGTCAGGCGATCCGGAATTCGGTGGCCAGGGAATGCCCCTGACTATGAATACCGCTGTGACCGAGATCCAGGGCACCGCCTGCATGCCGTTTCTTCTGGCCCCCGGCCTGACCCACTCGGCAGGTCACCTGATCGAGACCTTCTGTGGCGGCGAGATCAAGAAAAAATACCTGGCCAAGCTTTACAGCGGCGAATGGACCGGAACGATGTGCCTGACTGAAGGCGGCGCCGGCAGTGCAGTTGGCGACCTGAAGACCAAGGCAATTCGGGAAGATGATCATTACCTTATCGAAGGCGAGAAGATCTTCATCAGTTTCGGTGAGCATGATCTTACTGAAAATATCGTACACCTGGTCTTGGCCCGTGTAGAGGGCGCCCCCAAGGGAATCCGAGGCGTGAGCCTGTTTCTGGTTCCCAAGCAACGCCTCAACGACGACGGTTCGGTGGGCGAGTTCAACAACGTTGTTTGCGGTAACATCGAGCACAAGATGGGCATTCATGGCGCGCCCACCTGCACCATGATATTCGGCGCCGACGGTCCCTGCAGGGGCTACCTGATCGGCGAGGAGAATCAGGGAATCCGACACATGTTCCAGATGATGAACGAGGCCCGCATAGGAGTGGGCTTGCAGGGCCTGGGAGCGGCCGCGGCTTCATACCAGGAGGCGCTGCAGTATGCCAAGGAGCGCATCCAGGGAGTCGACATGAAAGACATGAAGGATGTCGACGCCCCGCGGGTGGCTATTATCAAGCATCCAGATGTCCGCCGAATGCTTATGACCATGAAGGCCTTTGTCGAGGGCATGCGCGCCATGATCTACTACACGACCTTGTGCGCCGACACTGCGCTCAACTCGGAAGATGAGGAAACACGCAACAAGAACAAACTGATGCTCGACCTGTTGACGCCCATCTGCAAGGCATACTGCTCCGACTCGGGTTTCGAGATGACTTCCATCGGCGTCCAGGTATTCGGCGGTTACGGATACACCAAGGAGTATCCGGTGGAGCAGTACCTGCGGGACGCCAAGATCGCTTCGATCTACGAGGGAACCAACGGGATCCAGGCTCTTGACCTGCTGGGGCGCAAAGTGGCCGGAAAGGGGGCGGCCTCTTTCATGACCTTCCTGAGCCAGCTCAACGAGTTCATCGATGCCAATTCTGAGCATTCCGGGCTGGGAGCGCAGGTGAAGAAAATCGGCGCAGCCAGAGATAAGTTGACCCAAACGGTAATGAAATTCCAGCAAGTGGGCTCCGAAGGCGACTTCTATTACCCGTTGCTGTACGCCACACCCTTCCTGGAGATGTGCGGAACGATTGCCGTCTCGTACTTCTTGTGTGACATGGCCCTGCTGGCCGAAGATAAGCTCAAGGCAATTTTCGAAAAAGCCGGCGTGCCCTCGGACACGTCCTCCGATGACGAAAAGCGCAAACTAATCGCGGAAAATCCCGAGGCCAGCTTCTACGATGGCAAGATCCACAGCGCCAGATTCTTTGTGGATGTTTATCTACCGCGCGCCCATGCCATTGCTGATACAGTTATGAGCGGCAATCGCAGCCCGCTGGAAGTGAATTTCTGAGCTTACCAGGGCTCTTCATCCAGAGACGAGAGTACCTCGTGTAGCTTGTCTAAAAGTCCCTGGTCTCTGATACCGGTTAGTAAGCGGTATAGCACGTGTTGCAAGTTCATCAATCTCCCGCGCAGCCTCAGTATAATCTCCGCACCAGGAGGGTTCACGCCCAGTTCTTGAGTCAGCAGCTGGTAGACGCGTAAGCGATCCATGTCTTCCAGCCGATATACTCTTTCCTTGCCCGGCCTGTGCACCGGCACCACGAGTTCAAGTTCTTCAAGCCTGTCTAAGATTTCACCAGCCAGGGAAAATCTCCGGATCACGGTGCGTCGAGTGACAATGCGCGAATTTCTTGCCAATTAGTATCTCCGAAACGGCTTATTTTTCGTAACTCATGAGGCTTTCAACGAGTTCTTTGCCCTGGGCGTCAAGCTTCGTGGGTACACTCACCTTAAGCCGCGCAAAGAGATCACCGCGCTCGCCTCCGGTTCGGGGCAGCCCCTTTCCTCGAAGGCGCATCTTCTGGCCACCTTGCGTGCCCGGTGGAATCTTGAGATCGGCATGACCTTCCAGAGTCGGCACGGAAACGCTCCCTCCCAGTGCCGCTTTCGAGAAAGGTATCTTGACGTCTATAGTCAGATCAGAGTTCTCGCGGCTGAAGCGCGAATCAGGCTCATAGATAATCTCTATCAGCAGGTCTCCCGGAGGCCCAGAGTTGATTCCAGGCTCACCCTTGCCCGCCAAGCGGATTTTCTGTCCTTCACGCACCAATGCCGGGATCTTGACTGAAAGAGTCTCGAGTTTTCCCCCGCCAGATGTGAGCGTGATGTTTTTCTGAGCCCCGCGCACAGCGTCAATCATTGGAATCGCCAGGCGAGACAGGGAATCCTGGCCACGCATCGGGCCCCGGGGACGCCGTCCTGTTCTCCCCCCAAAAATACCGCCGAGGAGATCTTCGAGATCAATGTTTCCCGCTCCACCGAAACCAGATCCTTGGGTACCTGAATTAAAATGCACATTCTGGTACCCATCGAACGGCCGGCCGCCTGTACCAGATGACCAGTGAAACCCCGTTCCGGCTCCCGGCGCACCTTCCTTGAATCCGGCTTTCCAGGCCTGATGCCCTACCCTGTCGTACTGAGCTCGTTTCTTTTTATCCGCCAGAATGTCGTGGGCCTCGGAGATTTCCTTGAACTTCTCTTCGGCGGCATTGTCGCCGGGATTGACATCAGGATGGTATTTACGGGCGAGTTTCCGATAAGCGCTCTTGATCTCCTTGTCGCTGGCGCCCTTCTTGATTCCCAGGATGTCGTAGTAATTAGCCATGTTCCAAAAACCCGCTCAGAAGCTTCCAAGAGTAACTTACTGGCATACCCCTCCAAACCGGAACAATCTATTCACCGGGTTTCTTAAAGTCAAATCGACACCCCTGTCGGGGTGTCGAATGATCTGTCTTTGTATATAAGAATTATTGTTGTTCGCTGAATTCCGCCTCAATGACGTCATCTCCGCCATATCCTCCAGGCGCCGTGGTCTCCGCTTCTGGTTGCTGGTATCCTTGGTGACCCGCTGTTTGGGCGCCGTAAAGCACTTCCCCCATTCTCTGTGCCACGGTTTTCAACTCTTCGAGAGCCGAACGGAGACCGCTGAGGTCGTCGGAATCCTTGAGACGCTCGACCTGCTCGATTTTCTGGCTGATCGCCTCGAGGGTGCCCGCATCCAGGCGTTCCTTGTTGTCGTTCATAATACGTCTTATCTCGTGCGAGGTCTGATCGGCCTCGTTTCTTAGTTGCACTGATTCACGCCGCTTCTGATCTTCGCCGGCGTAGCGTTCGGCGTCGTGCAGAGATTTGTCTATTTCCTCCTTGCTCAGGCCTCCGCCTCCGCTGATGGTTATGTGCTGTTCCTTGCCGGTAGCCTTATCTTTGGCAGAAACATTGACAATCCCGTTGGCGTCTATGTCGAAGGTAACCTCTATCTGGGGCGTCCCGCGCGGCGCCGGGGCAATTCCGTCTAGTTTGAAGCGGCCCAGGGTGCGATTGTCTGCGGCCATGGAACGCTCACCTTGCAGGACAAGGACATCGACCGATGTCTGGCCGTCAGCAGCCGTAGAGAACATCTCGGATTTCTTGGCCGGGATGGTGCTGTTGCGCTCTATCAGCTTGGTCATCACGCCGCCTAGTGTCTCGACTCCCAGCGATAGCGGCGTAACATCCAGCAAGAGGACGTCTGAATAGTCGCCGGTCAGTACGGCTCCCTGCACCGCAGCGCCCAGGGCAACTACTTCGTCCGGATTGACACCGCGATGGGGTTCACGATTGAAAAGTTGCTTGACCAACTCTTGCACTTTGGGTATACGCGTTGAACCACCTACCAGAATCACTTCGTCTACACCCGAAGCAGACAGATCGGCGTCGGATAGCGCCTGCTCCACCGGTTTACGGCAGCGTTCGATGATCGGCTCCATCAGTTCCTCGAGCCTGGCTCTGGTCAACCTCAGGTTCATGTGTTTAGGGCCGTTCTGATCCGCAGTCAAGAACGGCAGGTTGATTTCCGTTTCGCTGACGCTGGACAACTCGACCTTGGCTTTTTCGGCCGCTTCTTTCAGGCGTTGCATGACCATCTTGTCGCCAAGTACGTCTATGCCCTGGTCTTTCTTGAACTCGGCTGCCAAATGTCTGACCAGCACTTCATCGATGTCGTCGCCGCCCAGATGAGTATCACCGTTGGTGGAAAGCACCTCGACCACCTTCTCACCTACTTCGAGAATCGACACATCGAATGTTCCACCGCCAAAATCGAAGACCGCTATTTTCTGATCTTTGTTTTTATCCATACCGTAGGCTAAAGCCGCCGCTGTCGGTTCGTTGATAATGCGTTTGACATCCAGCCCGGCTATCTTTCCCGCATCCTTGGTGGCTTGGCGTTGGGCATCGTTAAAATAGGCCGGCACGGTTATTACCGCCTGGGAAACCTTCTCTCCCAGGTAGGCTTCGGCAGAAGCCTTGAGCTTTCTGAGAACCATGGCCGAGATTTCCTGCGGACGATAGCGCTTGCCGCGGATCTCTACTTCGGCCATCTGATCTTTCCCGGTTACAACCTTGAACGGTACGCTCTTCTCCTCGCTGGCAACTTCGGATTGGCGTCTGCCCATGAATCGCTTGATCGATAAAATTGTGCTTTCGGGATTAGTGACCGCCTGGCGTTTGGCTACCTGACCGACCACTCGCTCGCCGTCCTTGTTGATCGAAACGACGCTGGGCGTCGTACGCGCGCCTTCCTCGTTGACGATTATTTTCGGCTCGCCAGACTCCATTACAGCAACGACGCTGTTTGTCGTTCCCAAATCGATACCGATAACCTTAGACATTATGCACCTCTCTTATCTCCCCCGGGTTCCCCGGCCCGGTCAGTTCGTAACTATCTAAAAGATTGTTCTGTATTCCCGAATGTCAAGGGGCCGCACGCAACGAATGCGGCGGCGAGCAGGTCGACCGGCTATTTGTCGACGCTCAGTTTAGGCACTGGCAAAGGAGTTGGCCCGATTCGTTTTGATCCTGGCAGGTGAAGCCCGGCGGGCAATCGATGTTTTGGGTGCATATCCTGCTGCAATAGCTGATGCCCAGATCATTGGTCAGGCACTCGAGTCCGAGCGGCTGACAGACATCGTCCGAGCCAAGTTCGCAAGGCATCGGCTTGCACAGGCATCCGGGTTCGATGCAATATCCGAACGGAGCGACGTCGGTTTCCTTCCAGCAGAACCAGCCTGCCGGACAGTTGCCGTCGGTGACACAGTTCGCGGAGCAGATCGAGATTGGCGGCTGGTCGCTTATCTGGTCGGCGAAAATCGTACAAGTCAGGTCGAAGACGTCGCAGATCTCGGAAAACTGCTCGCACCACAAACAGTGGATATGCGGATCGCAAGCGCACTTCTTCTTGAAGTTGCAATAGGTCTCGCCCGCCAAGGGGCATTCGGCCACGGTCTGGCAGTCGTAGACGCACAGGTTGCCCACGCACGCCGCGTACCCGCCCTGCGGGATCGGGCAGTCGTTGAAGTCTACGCAAGCAAAACACTGATCGGGCAGGTTGCCGCAACGGCACTTGGCCCCATCGCAGACATAGGGGTATGGACACTGCTTATCCTCCGTGCATTCGGCGGTGCAAGTCTGCCCGGCATCACAGGTAGTAAGGCCGTAGCTGAAACACTCCTCGTCACTCAGGCATGGTTGAGGGCACTTTGGAACGCAAGCGCAAAATTCGCCAGCCGACAGCATGGAAGCAACGCAAACCCGCGGTTGGTTGAACTGGTTGGGAATGCACTCTTCCGTCTGGTCGCCGGTTACGCAAGACAAGACACAGAAATCTCCAACGGCGGGGTCACCCAGGCACACCTCACCGGGAGGACAACTTTCTGGAGTGGCGCAAGAGGTCATGCAACCGCAGACGGAAAACCCATTATCGTTGTTCTCATCCGTAAAACCGTCGCAGTCGTTGTCTTTGTAATCGCAAACCTCGTTGCGGGCGGTGTAAAGCGGTTCGCAACCGCCCCACTGACTGTTTATACAGATCTGGGTTCCAAGTGCGCATTCTCCTTGCTGACCTGAAATGACACAGTCCTGGCTGGCGCCTTCCGAACAATTCTGATCGCCTCCCGCGTCCTGTCCGGCGTCGTAGCCGCCATCGTCCTGCCCGGCGTCGTAGCCGCCGTCGTCTTGCCCGGCGTCGTAGCCGCCGTCGTCTTGCCCGGCGTCGTAACCCCCGTCGTCCTGCCCGGCGTCGTAACCCGGATCTCCCATGCCATCATCTGTCTCAACTCCGCCGTCGTCCCCGTCACCTGTCGGCATGCCGTCTGCCATGCCTAGACAAAAGCCGTTGCTGCAGTGCGTACCTGGCGGACAATCGGTGTTGCTGTCGCAACGCGTGTTGTCGACACAATCGGCGGCCGCATCGCAATGTTGCCACGGCTGGCATAGACTGCTGTCCGGGACAACCTGACACTGGTTTGCATTTCCATTGCACGAGTCGATTGTGCAGATTAGTCCGTCATCGCATTTTGGCGGGACTCCCGGCTGGCAACCATTAGTGGCGTCACAGGTTTCAGCGCCGTTACAGTACTGGCTGTCATCACATTTTCTATCGTCCGGCTGATTAGTGCAGCTTTCATCCAGTTCTTTGCAAATGTCGAGGGTGCACTCAACTCCGTCATCGCAGACATTTGCATCGGCCGCCGACGTGCCGACACAATTTCCAGCCTGGCACTTCTCCTCACCATTGCAATAGATTTCGTCGTTGCAATCCTGATCGATAGTACAGGGCTGAATCACGCATCCACCCTGTTCCGGCAAGCACAATCTATTGCCCAGACAACGCCAATGCTCCGGCCTGTACTGACAATCACGTATACTTTCGTCGCACGAATCATTGGTGCAGTCGATCTGGTCGTCGCAGTTTACACGCTCACCGGCCTGGCAGACTCCCGCTGCGCACTTCTCTTCGCCGTTGCAGTAATGACCATCATCGCAGTCGCTGTCTGTGGCGCAGGCAATGGGAGTGCATCCCGTATCCGCGGAACACCATTCCCATTCCTTGCACATGGAATTATCTTCGACGTGGACGCATTTTCCGGCCTGGTTGTTGCAGCTATCTTGCGTGCATTCCACAGCATCGTTGCAATCGGGAATGATCGCGCCGCTGGCCGGCAGGCAACTTCCATCAACACATTCTTCGTTGCCATTGCACGGATTTCCGTCGCTGCACTGGTAATCGGCCTGGCAGCCGGTCGCGACACATTTCTGCGAAGCAGGATCCCAGCGCTCTCCCGCCAGGCATGTTGTAGGATCGGATCCGGGAATTTTTTCGGATGAGCAGCCAAATGCGAAAAGCAACAGCGTCACAACGGTCACAAGGTCTACTCTCTGCAGCAGGCCACCCATGGCTTTCATAATACACTATTGCGGCTGAAAAAATCGACTCTTGGCAAGATCTTATCTTGATTTACTGATTTGCTTTGCCAACTTCCGGCAGAGTTCCCTTTCGGCCGGCTCACCGATTCTTGAAAATTTCTTCAAAAACCTCATTAGTTTTGGTGCCTTGCCGCCCCGGCGCTTGACTTCTTCGAGGTAGATCAAAAGTGACTTGTCTGACGACATGTCCTTAACCAGATTCCTGATGGCGTTTGCGAACCTGGCCGGGCCGGCTTCGGCCAATGTGTAAAGAGCTTTGCCCATTCGCTGGCGCATGGCGTCGGGCGCTCCGGCCGCGACTTTGTAGAGCACCTCATTTGCCGGCGGATCTTCAATCATTGAACCCATGTTGGTCAGCTTGACCAGCATCTCCTCGAAAATATCCTTGTCTGCCCGTTGTAAGGCTTCGAGGCCGGCAGCATCGGTTGGAAAATTTCGCAGGAAGGATTTGTCCGAGCCGTCGATTTTGATCCTGGCTAGCCCCAGCCCCAGCCTGACTATGGGATTACTCACAGTTTTCTGGTTGGCGATAATCTGTCGGCGGTATTGCTTTTTTGCCATTGCGACAGCCGCCTTTAACCTGTCTGTCACGGGAGCCTGCTCGTTCTTCAGCACCATCAAAATATAAAGCAGCGATTTGTCCTTGGGCATCGCCGTCGGTCCCGGCTTCGGTTCAGACGTCCAGTCGCCGGTGGAAGCTATTAGCTCCGAGAACTTCATCTGTTCTTTTTCGCGTACCAGTGGAATCGCCGCCTCGCCTGCTTTCGACTCGAGTATCATGAAATAGCCATTCGCCGAGTTCTTGAGAGATACGACTTCAACGTTTGAAAAAGCGCCGGCCCTTTTACGCCCAAGGCATTTCTTGATGCGCGTTTCGAAATCGGCCTCGCTAAGGCTCGCAAGCAGTGGTCCCGAAAAGAAGCGGGCCAGCTTGACAGGATCCTTGCCTATGTCGCGTTCGCCAAGCGCAGCAAGATAGTCGTTCCATAACTCTACGGCCGCTTTCTTGTCTGCCTCGGAAGCGTCGGCCAACTTGTCATACTTGGATTTTGTACAGCCAGCGAACAGCGCCAACAATGAAAGTCCGACAAAAATAGACCTTTTCATCATCGCCTCCAGGAAATATTTCAAAATATTTTCAGCCCAAGCTACGTAAGGCCATTTTTCGCCTTGTGCGTGCAGCCAGAGCAGCCAGTCTCTTCAGCGCCCTTTTGGGTCCGAAACAATACAGGCCCATTCCCCGACGGCTTTCGACTGGATCAATCCAGCAAACCCTGCATTCCAACCCCAACCAACTCGACAAAGTCGAAGCCTTGATCTTGACGAAAAGCCCCTGGCCTACGCTGAGGAGAGGGCCATCTGTGCGCAGGAACAGTCCCTCGATGCAAATATTCTGAATAGTGCCCTGGTGATAGCTTTTGGGGATGAAATAGCTGGCACGTAACTCGGTTCTCAGGCGAGGAGAGGACCGGCGCACGCCTGGCTCCCAAAGCTCATCGGCGAACTCGCACAGCCTTTTGAAACGCATTTTGTCTTCCGCCACGACTTCCAGGTACACACCCCGGGGCTTGCTTGTTCCGCGCGGACGCGTGCGCCTGGCGATCACGGTAGCCCGCATGGGAAAAAGTACATTCATTTCGCCTACCGCTATATCGAGATCGACCAAATGACCGGCCTGCATTTGTCCGACGGCCGGATAGAAAAGGACCAGATTTTCGCGATCTTCGATGCTCTTTAGAAGCATCTCTCTGGACCCGTATTCCAAAAGCGTCCACTTTCTCAAGCGAACCTCCCCAACCCTGCAGGAAAACTACCTTTTGAAATCACAGCTGGATTGTGGCACAAACAACATGGAGGTGCAATAATGATAGGCAGGCTTGTTATTGCAATTGTTCTGTTTACGGGCATTCCTGTTGCGCATGCCGAAGATGAACCGAAGACGAAATCTGTCCCGATCTTCAAGATTACCAGCCAGCTTTTTGCTCGAAGCGTAGGCTTCGACAAGGATGGTCATTGCCGGGCGGCTGGAGGAGTTTCGCTCAAGGCCTGGCATGTGCCCGGTTTTCCGGCCGAGATCCCCCATTTTGAGTCATGTACAACCATCTCTTCGCCGACCACCGGCGGCGAGGTCGAGTTCGTCTTCTCGATCATCGACAAGGACGGCGAGAGATTGCAGCGAGTGGACGGTGTTATGGATCTGGGCAAAGAGGGCCAGGTCAGCCAGGCTGTTGACTGGGACCACCTAAAGATCCCTGCGGCCGGCATCTACTACTTTGCGATAAAGATCGAAGGTCGGGAAATCGGCCGCTACCCGATGCAATTCAACTCCCGAAAAGCAAGGCACAAGCGCCCAGGGAAGAAGCATTAGCACCGCATACTTCGCGGCACAAAGCCGATATTTGCTGTCATTGAAGCCATGACCAATACTCGACTCAACTGATAAGACGTTACCGTCTCAAGCGCCTAGGAGCTTGGTTTGCCGCACATGATGAACCTCGGCTTCGCAAACATCAGTATGGCCGGCATCACGATCACGGAACTCATGGCACTAACTAGCATTGCCAGCGCCAACAAAACACCAAAAGTCTTGAGCGGAACCAATTGACCGGCCAAAAACACGAGTTGCCCGCCGGCAACGGTTAAAGCGTTTATCATTATCGCTCGGCCGGCCGTGCGCAGGGTTACCTCCAGAGCTCCAGCCATCTCGCCACGTCTGATCATCTCGAGCCTGGTGCGCGACATGAAATGGATTGTGTAATCAATACCCACTCCGACGACCATTGAGGCGATCAGTACTGTGGCGGGCTCAAGGTCGATCTTGAAGGCTCCCATTACGCCGAAATTCACTAGCAAGGTAAGTAACATGGGAATCATGCCCAAAAGTCCCGCCACAAATGAACGAAACTGGATCATCAACAGGATAGTGGCCAACAGCGCCGCCAGACCTAGTGAGGACATCTGGCTGAAGATGATTCGGTTATCGACATTGACCGAGATCAAGTGCATGCCCGTCTGCTGTATTTGCAGGTTTTGCACTTCTGCCGCCTTCGGATTCTCAGCTACCGCCAGAGGCATGTAGATCAGCTTGCCGTACAGTTCGGATAAATCGCCCGACAGATCTTCCCGCAAGCGACTGTTCTCGGCCGCTTCAGGCGGCAAGGCCCGAAAAAGACTGGTAAGCACGATATTTTCCTGGTTCTCGCGATCGATCTCGCGGCCCAGCGACAGTAGCGACTTGGCCAGGTATTCAGCTGCTTCGGGATCCGCCGCCAACATCTCATCGGGAACATTCGTTTTAACCGCTGTCGCCAATGTCACAAGATCGACGCGCTGCTCGGCAAACAGCCTCGCCGCGGCCCGGGCGACTTTGTCTGCCGACTCCCGATCGGAAAACTCGAGGTCGGACTCGTCGGATAACATGAAGGCCGCGAACTTATCTGCGTAGCTTGCGGGCTTAGTCTCGGGTTTCGATCTCAGTGCACTTGATATTATTGCCTCGATCTTCCGGGCTGGCAGGTCGTGCACCCGATCTTGCTTTCCCAATCTGTACTCTATGTCCAGTGCTGCCAACTTCACTACATGCCGCATCCGTGCTTTCTTGGCCCGTTCGGCCAAGGGTTCTGCGGCGGTTTCCAGATTCACGAGCATAGCCCGGTGAGGTAACTCATCAATAAACGTTTCTACCCGGTTTGCTATTTTTCTAAGCACTGACGTGTCGGCGGTATCGCAGACGGCTTGTACCAGAGCATGTTCGCCGTCGGATGAGACCAATTGACCGAGGATGTCCCTGCCTTCGAGGTTCAGCCACAAATTGCCGATTCCGGCCTGGGAATCTGGAATCGCCAGGTACCTGTTCATGGCCAAGTTGATCTCTGCCAATAAACCGGCAATCGATCTGGGGTTATTGACGCCGGGAACAGTTCTCAGGAATTTTTCGATCAATATCATGGATCTTTGAGTGAAGACATTCTTGACCTTGCCATCGACGGTCACCCACAGGGGTACATTGCCGCCCAACTCGCGGCGCATCATGTCGTCCGCGCGGCGCACGTCGCTGTTTGCCGGAAAGTAGGCAACCATATCGAAGCGGCGATTGAGCGATGGCAAGAATG
>Ga0315535_1000356_pt1 | contig 32069 bp, 30 predicted proteins | sample SalMarSW160220MG_2_FD_203092 | JGI IMG/M metagenome (GOLD analysis project Ga0315535, IMG submission 203092) | Salt marsh sediment microbial communities from the Plum Island Ecosystem LTER, Massachusetts, United States - Salt Marsh Sediment SW1602-20 ... | reverse complement strand
CGAGGCAAAACTGATGGGCGTCACTATCGAAAACGACGAGGAGCTGCGGCAGGCAGGCAAGTGGTCTTTGAGCCATATGACCATGCTGATGATCGGTTCGCTGCTCATTCCGTTTTTCGGCGTCTTCGCCTCAATCTACGGCATGTTCGATGATCGCAAGCGCAAGCAGGGGGCCTTCTTACTGATTTTTACCGTTATTGCCAGTGCGCTGATGCGCCTGTGGATGACGGCCTTCACGACCCTGAATTCGTGAAAAATTCAGATGGACGACGAGGTCGCCGTATTTTACATTCGGGCTACTATTTGTAAAGTATGACTGCGTTCGATAGGTGTATCGAACTTGCACGGATCGCCATCACTCAAGAGCCTCTAGTCAAACTGCTCTTGATCCTCGATCTCATTCCTTCCAGTCTTGTCGTACTCGAAGATCTCGATCTTGGGCGAGTAGTACCAGTCGAACATGTCTCTTCTCAGCTTCGCCATGTTCGTCTTGCCCTTTATGACCTGCAGGGGATCGATCACGTTCTTGCGGTTCTGGACGGCAAGCAGCCTCCCGCCCCGGGTGAGGATCTTCACGTTGGTCCCGTTGAGCTTCTCGACGGCGATTGTATCCGGATCCTCGAAGACCCACTCGTAGCCGGGATTGACCCTATCCACCACCAGGTAGACCTCGGGCTTTCTCAGGTTCAGCCCGGAGCCGTGCTCCTTCCACTGCTCTTTATTCACATCGAACGTCTGCCGGATGAACGGGCAATGGATCTTCGGAAAGTCCGTCAGTACGGGTTTCTCTTCCATCGTCATTCTCCTTTCTATCACGCCGGTCCCGGCAGTCAAGGCAATCTCGAGCCAAGCCGCTCATGGAGAAGCCCGGGATCTCTCCGCTCTTGATCCTACTAGCGCCTTTTTCCAACAGGTCGGCCAGGTCGATCTCGAATTTTCTGTACTCGAAGATATTTATGGTTATAGCCGTCATAGGCGCATATTTTCCAGATCACGGTCTCACCTGCCAGCATATTCCAACAGTTCCAACAGTGTTGGAAAATGCTCCCCGGCAAGACAGCCTTTTCACCCTCAAGTTCATAAAATGGGCGTCATATTTAAACTTGACTTATAAATATGTCGCCTGTAGTATTTTCCCATGTATATACCGCGGCTTTTGACATCCGTTCTGCGCAAGTTGGCCGGCAGCCCGGTGGGTCGGGGGCTGATCGTCACCGGGGCCCGCCAGGCCGGAAAAACCACACTGCTGCAGCGGGAGTTTGTCCCTGAATATGAGTATCACTCCTTCGACGAGGCCTTTTCGCGCCATGAACTTGTGAAACACCCGGCCGCCGACTGGCTGGCGCGGGGTAAGAATCTCATTTTTGACGAGGTGCAAAAGGCCCCGGCGTTTTTGGGAACAGTCAAGGCCATGCTAGACAGCCCGGACTCCCCGCGCATCATCCTCTCGGGCAGCGCTCAGATACAGCTTTTGTCCGGGGTGCGCGAGACGCTGGCCGGCCGGGTGGTCACCCGCGAGCTTTTTCCATTCGGCGTTGCGGAAATGGCCGGGGTGGAGCGACCTTTCGTTCTGGACTTGCTGGCCTGCGAGTCCACCGAGGGCTTGCAGGCCTTGCTCGGCAAGGCGTCTTTCGAAACCGCCTCAAAAGAGGCCGCCGGAACCCGCCGGGCACTGTCCCGCCTGCTCGACCTGGGCGGCATGCCGGCGGTGTGGTCCCTGCAAGAGGAGACCCAACGGTGGATCTGGCTGGAGGAATACTGCCAGACCTATCTCCAGAGGGACGTCGCCGACCTGGGCAGGGTCGCGGACCTGGACGATTTCTTCAGGTTCGAACGGGTTGCCGCCCGTCGTACTGCCGGGCTTGTGAACATGTCGGACCTTGCCCGCGATGCCGATCTTTCGATGGTCACGGTAAAGAAGTACCTGCGTTACCTCGATCTTTCATATCAGGCCTTCTTGCTGCCCGCCCTGCGCCGTGTAAAAAGAGGGCGGGTCATCAAGGCGGCGCGCCTGCACTGGGTGGACATGGGAGTACAGAGGGTGCTTTCAGGCCACCGCCAGGGTCTCACCTGCCAGCAGTTCGAGACGACCGTGGTGGCTGAATTTCACAAGCTGACGCGCACCCTGCGCCTGCCGGTCGAGTTGTTCCACCTGCGTACCAGAGACGGACGCGAGGTGGATTTGCTGGTGCGGCTGCCCGGCGGTTCATACCTGGCCTTCGAGATCAAGTCCTCCACCAGGGCGGCGCCGCAAGACGCCCGTCACCTGCGCGATCTCGGCAGTCTGCTTAGCGAGCCGGTCATCGGGGGAGTGGTCGTCTACCGGGGAGACAGTCTGGAAAGATGGGGCGACGGCCTGTGTGCCCTTCCCGCGTCCGCGCTTTTTGCGCCGTCGCCCATCGCTCCTAGCAATGGAGTGTTTGATCCGCCGGATCGATAAGTGGTATGTTGCAGGTCAATGAGAAGATCGAATCTCGGAATTCTTTTTGTCCTGGCTCCGGTGCTTGTCATTTGCCCGGTGACACGCTCCGCGGCCGAGGGCGCGCGTCCCAAGGTGGCCGTCATGGACATGCAGGCCCAGGGCGTGCCGGACGAGACGGCCGCCACCCTGACCGGTATCCTGCTGGCCGGGCTGTCCGAGGGCGGCGGGATCGACATGCTGGGCAAGTCGGACCTGGGCAAGATCCTGAGCCTCGAGGAGACCAAGCTGCTGGTCGGCTGCCCGCCGGGTGATCCGGGCTGCGTGTCCCAACACGGGCATGCGCTGGGCAACGCCATTCTGATCTGGGGCTCGGTCGGCAGGGTCGGCGACCAGGCCGTCATCAGCGTGGCCGCGGTTGACATCAAGGCGGGCACCACGCTTGGGCGCGAGAGCCGCAGCGTGGACGCCGACGACGGCGAGGAGATGATCGACGCCACGCGTGAGATCGCCTCAAAGATCCGCGCCGCGCTGGGACTCCAATCCCGCTCCACCTGGAAGCCGATCATGGCCGCCTCGGTGCGGGTGGGCGGAAACTTCAGCGGCTATCTGGGCGAGGAGACCAACCTGGACACCTGGCTGACCTCGATCGAGGTGGAGGCCGATATCTACATCCTGGAGCAGCTGCCGATCTTCATCCAGGTGGGCCTGACCATCGGCCAGGGCGCCGAAGACAACAGCCGGGGGACGTATTATGCCTATTTCGTCCCGGCGGTGGTCGGTTTCAAGTATCGCTGGATCCGCGAATGGCTGACGCCCTACGCCGGGGCGGGAGTGGGCCTGGGCTTTCTGGACTTGGCCAACAAGGGCCTGGTGCTGACCGTGCAGTTGCTGGCCGGCATGGAGATCGCCAGGCCGACCTGGAAGCGGCTGGCCTTCTGCCTGGAAGGCGGCTTCATCTTCAACCGGCCCTTCGAGAGCAAGGATCTTACCCAGCTCGGCGGAAGGGTCCACATCGGTGTGATCTATCGCTTCTGAGCTCACGACTCGTTCAGGGATCGGATGACATTATTAGCTCTTGCCCCTTGGCATACCAATGATGGATGATACCCGCATGCGACCCGTACGTTTTCCACCAGGCCAGGCGCTGCTGGCCGGTCGATCTTTCGATGACAAAGTCTTCCCTGAGGTGGACAGGCTCATGCAGCAGGGCTCGTGTCCTGACGGGCGCCTGGAGATCGAAACCGGCGAAAGCCGGCTGAGTTGTCTGATACACAATTCGCGACCTTACCTGGCCGGATTGCAGGAGAAAGACTTCTTTTCCTGGGTGCCTTTAAAAGATTTCCCGGTGCGTGCCGGCCAGCTCGACGGGGCGGTCTGCAACCTGTTCAAGAGTGACCCGATCCGCGTGCTTTTGGTGGCGGTACACTTCCGCAATCGTCCGGTCATGCAGGCTTCTACCGAGCTGGTTGACTTGTCCCATGTTTTGGATGTCTTGGCCAAGAACGGCAGGGACGCTGCCTTGGCTCTCGAACGCGCAGGCACGCGCACGCTGTTGTTTCTGCAGCAGGGAAAACCGGCTCGCCTTTATTTCGGTAACCCGAAAGAAGATCCCGGTGAGGGCAGCCTGGCCGATCGTTTTCTGCTTTTCGCCTTCAGTCCCGAGGCCGGCCACGGCCAGGTAGAGGTATTTTCACAACTGACCATCGAGCCCGACCCGGACGCCGGCACAGGGCTCGTCAAACTTGCCGCTGCCGCCAAGCCCCCCCCACCGACCTCGATAGCGGTGAGCCTGGGCGGGCGGGTCGTCCTGCAAAGACCGTTCATGTCGCCGGCCATGACCATCGGTCGCGATCACACCTGCGAGTTGTTGCTCGACAACCTGAGCGTCAGCAGGCGCCACGCCCGGCTGTCATGGGATCGTGGCCGTTTCGTGATCGAGGATCTCGAGAGCGCCAACGGAACGTTGCTGGAGGGAAAACCGGTCACGCGCTCGACGCTTACTTTTCGAGACAGGGTCGGTATAGGCAAGTTCGAGTTGCGCCTTACCGAGGCAAGCGAACTGCGCCATCCAGATGCCACCATGATCCTCTCAGCCAGCGAGGATGAGTCGAGCCCAGGCTACCTGGTGGGCAAAAAGGTCTCGTTGCCATTGAAGCAGGAGATTGTCATGGGCAAGGGACCCGATGCCGACGCCCAGGCCGAGGGATTCGGCGTGCGGGCGGTGCACGCCCGCATTCGCCCGGAAGGCCGAGGCTCCTTCCGCCTGACTTGCCCCGGCAGGCTCAAGGTGACGGTCAACGGCAAGAAGACCAACAGCGCCCTGCTGCGCTTCGGCGACCGCATCACTCTGGGCCGCTCGCAGTTCTGGCTGGTCCCGACTCTCAGCGGCGAACCCACAAACGCCTGATCGAAGCTTCAGCGCTATTTGTCTCGCCGGTCGAAAATCGGCTATGCTGGGACATGCGCTTTGCCAAGATCGGACAGACCCTGGCGGCCATGCTGGGGTCCAGGCGTCCAGTTATTCTATATCACAAGCCGACCGCCCGCTGCGATTGCCGCTGCCGCTTCTGTGATGCCTGGATACACCAGCCTGCTGAAGAAGACGTCTTGCCGACCGGGAAGATCATACGCCTGATTGATCAGGCCGAACGAGCCGGAATGACCATGTACGTCGTTTGGGGCGGCGAGCCGCTCCTGGTAGAACCTTTGCCTGTTTGGCTGAAACACGCCCGTGATTACGGCATGCGCACGGTGGTTTGCACTTCGGGTTCCAGGCTTTTCGAGCGAGCGACCGAGATCGGGCCGGCCACCGAACGCCTGCTACTGTCTCTTGAAGGAGTCGACGAAAAACACGATCGGATCAGGGGCAGGCCCGGTCTTTTCGAGCAAATCGTCCGTGGCCTCGACGAATACAAGAAGCACGGCCATGAAGTCATTATCTGGACCAACTTGAGTCGTGAAAACGCAGACCAGGTTGAAGAGATCCTGCGCTTTGCCGGTGAATACAATATCGGTGTTGAGTTTTTTCCGACCGCCAGATTCGAAGGCTACAATGAAAAGATAATCCTCGGGAATGCCGAGCGTGTAGATGTTTTCGAGAAAATCAAGGCTGCCAAGCGGCGCGGCCGGCCGGTACTCAACACCTGGTACGCACTCGAATTGATGTCCTCGGCTCGACAGTTTATTTGTAACACTCCCGAGCTTTCAGTTCAGGTGGCTGCCGACGGAAACATCTATGCCTGTGACAGGCGTTTGGCTAACAACCTTCAAGCCTATGGACATCTGGACGATCTTGATCTGGCCAGTCTGTTTTCAACCAGTAAATACAAAAACGAAAGTCGCAAGCTGCAAAGCTGCAACCGCTGTCTTTTACCCTGCGTAGCCGACATGGCGGATAATCTTATTTTTCAGGTACCCAGAAAGACACTCAATCGAAGCTTCTATCATCTTTCGAAGCTGCAGTTGTTCTAGTAGGGCACTTCGATGCAACAACCGGTGATGCAGTAATAGGGTATGTCAGTGGGGCAATCGGACGAGGTGTTGCAGGGGACCACGCCATCGGCGCAGCGCTGGTAGCAACAGCCGTTGGTGCAGCGCTCGCCGGCGTTCATGTCACAATCGGAATCAGTAGAACACTCTGTCACGTCCCCGGGGCACTGGCTTCCCCCGCCGTCGGGGATCCCGCCGTCCTGGCTTTCGCCTCCGCATTCCTCGGCCGGTTGCTCAAAACCGCCGTAGCACAGCTCTCCGCACTGGCAGGGATTCTCGCAGGCTTCGTTCGACGTACATGACTCGCAAGTGGAGCAGAAACCAGGGCCCTGATCATCGTCCAAGACGCAATACTGACCGGCGTCGCAGTCCGTCCCACTGGCACAGGCGCAACCATGGGTGCCGGCCTGGCCGCATGCAGGGGCGAAGACGCAGTCTTCACGGATGTAGACATGCTCGCCCGATCCGTTGCCGTTCACGTCGATCTCGCAGCAACCCCGGTCGTCGCAGCCGTTGGGGGTGACGTTCTGTGAAGGATTGGCCGTGTTGCAGCAGACGTCGTCATTGCCGGTGCCGCTGTTGCCGTCGAAGGGGCACTCCTTGTCGGCCTTGGAGCCGTTGTTGTCACCGGGAATGCCGGTAGCGTAGCTGGACTCATCGTCGTCGAAGGGGCCGAAGCAGTGGAGGTCGTCCCCGTCGATGCGGCCGTCATCATCGTTGTCAGTCCCGTCGGCGCATGCGCACACGTGGAGCTCCTCTCCGCGGTAGCTGCACATAGTGCCGTCGGGGGACACCCCGCCGCCGCAGGGCGGAACAACTCCGAAGCAGTCCTCGTCCTTGCAGTCGAACTTGCCGTCTCCGTCGTTGTCGACCCCGTCACCGCAGATCTCGCCGCAACGCGGATCAATCCCCTTGCACTCCGGGTCATCGCAGTCCGCCCGGTCATCGCCGTTGTCATCAACCCCGTTGCCGCAGTCTTCCGAACAGGCCGGATTGCCGGCACAGTCGCTATCCGTACAGTCCACAGAGCCGTCACCGTCATTGTCCAGACCGTCCGAGCAGTACTCCGGGTTGTTCTTGCAGATGTCGTTATCCTTGCAGTCCTCGTCCACGCAATCGACTTTGCCGTCCGAGTCGTTATCCATGCGATCGGCACAGTTCTCACTTCCGTTCGTGGGTTTGTCATCGCTACAGGAAGGCATCCAGACCGCTAGCGCAACTGTGGCAAAGATACAAATAGTGATTACAATCTTTTTCCGGGTCATTATGACCTCCTCCATCTTCGAGCGGCTACCACCTGCGGATGCGACCTTTGTGCCTCTTCTTCTTTTTTACCGGCTTGGTCTTCTTGACGACCGATGAACTCTTTTTTTCGGGTTTGGGCTTGGAAGGCTTCTTCTTGGAAAGCTTCTTGGTAGTGCCCCCGAGTTTCTTGAGCAGGCGTTCGTCAATCTTGCGGTTGGCCTTGCAGTGAGACTTCAGCCAGGCGACCGTCTTGCTGCCGCCACGCCATTTGAACTTGAACCTGGACAGAGATGGTTCCTGCCCCAGTACTTCCAGTACCATTTCCTCGCACTGGCGATAACCGTCGGCGGCCTTCTGTATTTTTTGCATTCTTTGCTTTGGATCGCGAGTAGCCAGCGCTTCGGTGGCGCTTTTAGAACTCGCGGGCAGGAGCGTCTTGACTGCCCAGAGCACCTTTCCGCGGCGCACCAATGAGGCACGTTTGCTTTCGGCCGCCTGCAGCTCGCCGTTGATCCTGGCGGCGAACTTCTGCCAGTCGGGAATATCCACGAATCCTTTTTCGGCCTCCAGCATCGCGCGAACATCCTTGATGTGCCGATCGATTTCCTGCGCAAGTTCCCGCTGGTTGGGGTTTTTTTCGAGCTTGGCCAGGAACCCGGCAAGAGCAACTACTCTTGGCTCGATCTCGTCCGTGACCTTCTTGACCTTGCCGGCCAACACATCTCGCTCGAGCTTGCTATGCAAATCTGCGAGCACACGGGGAGAACTCTCCAGGTTCATCTTGATGGCGACAAAGTCGTCGCGAGAGGCAATCTTGTCGCGACAACGCTTGAACTCCTTCTGTGCCCGCGAAAGCCGTGTTGCCGCCGCTTCGGGATCCTCGGCCCGCACGGCGTCGAAGAACGCCTGCAGACAGATATCAACGAAACCATAGCACAGGTCGGATCCGGCCTCGGACAGCTCCTGCTTGAGATCGGCTACCTCAGGGTAAGCGCCGAGCTGATCACCCTTATCCTCCATCAATTCAACTGCGTCCCGGTAATGCTCTTCCGCGGCATCCAGGTTCTTGCTCTTCAGGGCGGTGTGCATGGCACGCACGTTTTTTTCGATGCTGTCCACGTGGGACTGGATGGCGTCCACATCGATCTCGCCACCGCCGCGCTTGGGACAGCCGCCAAGCGCCAGTGCAAACATGCATACAACCGGGATCAATACAGAGCAGCGCATGATTATTCTCGATTATCACCCAATAAGTATGTGATCGCAATATTTGCCATCATCAAAATACCCGACTCGATGGCTGCGCTGCCGAAATCGAATCCGGCCGTGTGTATGGCCTCATCTGTTTCGACACCCAGTCTGAAGAGGCAGCCGGGAACACCGCCCTGTTCTTCGAGGTAGAACGAAAAATCTTCAGCTCCCATCGTGAGCTGCGAGCGTCTGAACACGTTATGCTCGCCCAGGGTTTCCATACCCACGCCGGCAACAAGATCCATCAACTCGGGATCGTTACGCAGGCGTGGAGTCCCTTCTTCGATCTCCACCCGGCATTCTCCCCCGAGCGCCCGCGCAATTTCATCGGCCAGTACGCGTACCGCCTCGACAACGTTCTTGCGGACATCGGGCTCACGGGTGCGAATGGTTCCCTTCAGAATCGCCTGCCCTGGAATAATATTTCCGCTCTGACCCGCCTGGAATGAGCCCACGCTCACAATAGCCGCGGTGCCCGGAGCTACCCGCCGGGCCACAACTTGCTGTAGTGCGCAAACAATCTGTGAGCCAATTACAATAGGATCGATCCCCAGGTGCGGGTAAGCGGCATGAGTGCCACGCCCGATCACTCGCAACACGAAAGGATCCGTTGCTGCTCCGGGCACGGGATCGAGTTCGATCTGGCCGACGCCAATCTGGTGACGCGCATGCAAGGCGAAGATGGCTTCGATCGCCGGCTCTTCGGTAAGCACTCCCGCCTCGATCATGCGCTTGGCGCCGTTGCCGTGTTCCTCTCCCGGCTGGAAAATGAACTTGACGCATCCGGAAAGTTGCCCTCGCATTCCGGCCAACAGATGCGCCGCCCCCAGCAAAACGGCCATGTGTCCGTCATGACCGCAGGCATGCATCACGCCTGGGTTCTGTGAACTGTAGCCAAGCCCGCTCTGTTCTTCGAGCGGCAGCGCATCCATGTCGGCTCGCAGAGCCAGGCAGGGTCCGGGATGGTTGCCGCGCAACAGGCCCACAACGCCAGTCCCTGCCGCCCCGCGAGTGATGACTTCGACTCCCACACGTTCGAGGAAGTCGCAGATAATACGCGATGTCCGAACCTCTTTAAAGGCCAATTCGGGGTGACTATGAAAATCCTCTCGCAGTTTTTTGATCTCGGCTAGAACTTCTGGATCGACACTGGTCAGTTTTTTCACCACCTGTGCTCCTTGTAGGATCCCGGACATCAGGTTATGCAGGCGAGTATGGCGCTGAACCTGGCGCCATCTTTCCGGCCGGGGGCGGGAGAGCGAAGTTCAATGCGGCCTTCGTGAGCCTGCACCACCATCTTGCAGAAAGCCAGCCCCAGACCGATGCCCTTGAAACCAGCGCTACCGCTCTTGGCCTGAAAAAACTTCTCGAAAATCTTCTCGTGCAACTCGTCCGGAATGATCGGCCCAGTGTTGGTCACGTCCAGGCAGACTTGCCTGTCGCCATCTTCTCCGAGAACGCGTGTTGACAACTCTATCACGCTCTTGCGACTCGAAAACTTGATCGCATTGGCCAGCAGGTTGACCAGCACCCGGGTCATTAGAACCACGTCGACATCGACATTAACGTCGTCCCCGACTTCTGCCAGGATCTCGACCTCACGAGCGTGGGCCATGACCTTCAACCGCTTGGCACTATCCTCGACCAGGGTGCCGACAGGCACGACCTGTTTCTCCAAAGACAGTTTTCCGGACTCCAGCCTTGCGATATCGAGCAGGTCGGAGATCAGATCCTTCATCTCGCCGGCTGTGTTCCTGATGACCTCGAGGGCGTGACGCACTTCCTGGTCCATGCCGCCGACATCGTCACGATCGAGAAAATCTAGTCCCAGCATTATGGTGGAGACCGGATTGCGCAGATCGTGCACGATCATCCTGGTCATGGCCTCCTTCATCTCATCGAGTTCCTTGAGCTTGTGATACTGTTCAACAAGGCGATCGTTGACTTCGGCCAACTGCGCCGTTCGCTCATAGACTCTTTGTTCCAGTGAAACATTGAGATCTTTTATTATCTTGAAGGCCCGGGCCCTTTCGAAAGCCACCGCCGTCTGATCTGCCACAGCGTCTATGAAATGAAGGTCTTCCTCGCCGTACACCAGGCCCGACCGTTTCGTTCCAAATGCAATCAATCCAACCAGGCGTTCTTCCGCCCTGAGCGGCACCAGTACCTCGGCATTCAGGCCGGAAGCACCCGGCGGCGCCAAGAACGAGCTATTTCTGCCCACTACGCCCAGCGTCTCGAGCAGCGCGTCATCCAGCCGAGCAGTGCCGCTTGACGGCGCGTTCACACTGGCAAAGATCTCCACCATGGTCTTCCCGTCATCGGCACCGGCGAATACAACCAGGCTCTCGTTTGGGATAACCCTGTCAAAAAGCCCCGAGAGCTTTTCGGCCAGCTCGCCTATGTCTATGGTATGCGCCAGATCCCGGCTGTAGTCCATCAAAGCCAGGCGCTGATCGTAGCGACTACGGAAGAAGACCTTGTCAACAAAGGTCTGGGCCAAGTTCTGGGCCGGGGCAAATATCGCGGCCAGCAGCAAGATTGCACCCACTCGCACCCAGCCCGTTTCGCCGTGCAGCCATCCGGCCATCAGGTAGTCGCCCAATCCAACCAGCAACAGGTAGGCCCCCACTACGAACAACGTCAAAGAGGAATACACCAGCGACTTGTTGATCACCAGATCGACGTCCAGCAGGCGGTAGCGCGCCACCCCGATCAGTACGGCCGTCGCAGAGAACAGCGCACAGATATAGGTTATCTCTTCCGGCAGGATTGGCCTGAAACCCAAGCCCTTGGGCAACTCATTCAGGAGCACGTGCGGCGCTATACCCACCGTGAATCCCCAGATCAGCCATTTCAATCTCTGGCGCGTTACATACTGGCGCGTGCGCTTGTACTTGAAAATCCAGATTATCGGACCGGCAATGAAGTAGACAGCCAGGTAGACCCGAAACACCGAAAAGGCCGTCTGGTAGTTTGTAAAATCGGCTATCGCCAAGGACGAACGCGCCCGGGCCACCGACACGATCAACCAGGCGGCGATGGCGACTGTCGGAATATACAGATAGGGAACCAAGCGTCGCGCCAGGCCCCCGCTCTTTTCAGGGAAGTAGATGGCGAAGTGCAGCACCAGCGCTACAGTGAAAGGGTAAAAACCGTTTGATAAAAACCAGCACAGGCGGTCACCCCATGGCAGGCACAGCTTGTTTTCGGGCCAGTAGACTGCCATGACGGTCGAGAGTGTCATGGCCATGCCGAAAAACAGAAGAACGCTTTTGTCGCCTGCTCCTTTTGAGAGAATTATCATACCAAAAAACCAGATCCACAGTGCGACAATCGCATTGATCAGCAGCAAGCGATCGGTCAGGAAGGGTACCAAGGTAGCCTGCGCCTTTTCGATGACACCTTCCCGATCGATTTGCAGCGTCACCCGCTGACCGACCCGCATACCGTCGAGGATAAAGTTCAAAAAGTCAGCACCGGATACACTTTTGTCTCCGATCGAGACGATCTTATCGCCCACCCGCAGATCGTGGTCATGCGATGGAAAATCGGAACTAGGACCTACTACTTCCAGCCCAGATTGACCGCCCAGCGCGACCGGCAAACGTGGTTGTTGATTGGGGAGATCAATTGTGGCCATCACTCCCAAGGCAAACAAGAGCAACGCGATAGCGATGAGAGTCTTTTTCAGCATATAAGATACTATTTACTCCCGGCACTACCAACCTGTCAAAAATTGGTCCTCATGGCAACAAGAACAACAGGACGTATATATCGTAGAAGAAATGAGCGTATGCGGCAGTAGCAAACCCACGCAGTAGATATATGGCCGCAAGCATGCACCCCAGCACGAACCTGAAAGAAAAGCTTGCCAGCCCAAAGGAATCAGCCCCGGGTCCCAGGTAGTGAGCCACTGAGAAAACGAGCGAGCTTAATACGACCGCGATGATCATCGTCGGGCGAGTACTCAACTTCTTCTTGCGCAGGCCGAGCAGCCAGACAATCAGGGCGATCCCGGCCACTCTGAAGATCAGCTCTTCGTAGAATCCAGCCCCGGCCGATGCGATCACCCTGTCCACAGGACCCATGGCAACCAACGCTCCACCAAGGAGATGCAGTTTGGACAGCAGCAGCCCGGCCAGCGGCCCCATGACCAGGGCGTAGGCTGCGCTCTCCAGAAGCACCAGCGGGAATCTCCGGGCGTCAAACTTCTTGTGACGTGCCAAGCGCTTGACCCATGTAGAGTAGGCAAAGATCAAGATCAACATAATCGCTAAATAGCCCAGACGGCTGAGTCCCGCCAGGCTGCCCATGGTTCGTGTGAACGGATCAGCGCCGTTGGCGGCCCTGGGACTTACCAGCAGACCCAAGTGGTATGTCAGAAACAAGGGCGCGGTCAGAATCAGGTGGCCGAGAAAATCCCGGCGGGAGGCAGGCTGCTTTTGTATCTTGTTGCTCATGCTTTGAAAGTTAGGCTACCGCGCTATTTGTAATTGACGCAAGGCATCAGTCAATGTATCTTTTCGACCGTTTGGCAAGTCACGATGTACAGGGAGGCTGGCTGTGATAACCACGTCGGATTTCAAGAAGGGTGTTCGAATTCTTATGGATGGTGACCCCTATGTCATCATGGAAACTCAGACCCAGACACCCTCGGCCCGCGGTGCCGCCACCCTGGTCAAGATCAAAGTGCGCAATCTGCGAACCGACCAGGTGTTCGATAAGAGCTTCAAGTCAGGCGAGAAGTTCGACGAGCCCGACCTGGACAAGAAGAACATTCAGTTCCTCTATGACGAGGGCGACGGCCTGGTTTTCATGGATATGGTGACATTCGAGCAGTTTACCATCCGCAAGGACGAAATACAGGACAAGGCCTGCTACGTCACCGACGGACTGGAGTGCAAGGCTCTCTTCTTCGATGGCAAGGTTCTCGATCTCGAGTTACCGGTGACTGTTGAATTCGAGGTGACCGAGGTGGAGCCGGGAACCAAGGGAGACACCGTTCAGGGCTCGGCCACCAAACCGGCCACGCTGGCGAACGGCCTGCGTGTACAAGTCCCGCTATATATCGAAGCGGGCGACGTCATCCGAATTTCGACCAAGGATGGAAAGTTCTCGGAGCGGGTAAAATAAGACCAGCTACCAGACTACTATCAGGGAAGTCCAGGAAACGAGTTGACGTACTGGATCTTGATGTCCGGGAACGAGTTGACAATCTGGATCTTGATATCAGGGAAAGAGCTGACGATCTGCCACTTGCCGCACTTATCCGGGAAAGAACTCACCTGCTGCACTTTCAGATCTGGAAAGGAGTTGACGATCTGCACCTTGATGTCGGGAAACGAGTTGACGAACTGTATCTTGCCGTAGAGTTTCTTGCCCTTGAAGCTGCAATCCGATCCGACCTTGCCTGCCAGGGCCGCTCCTGACAGCAGCGACAGCGAAAGAGCCAATAATACTATCACCATCTTGCGCATGACATCCTCCTTTGATCCGGGTTAGATTGAATAACGGTATCTCCAACTTGCCTCGCATTGCAAGAGCTTCAGGATATTGCCCAAGATGGGATATCCGACGGACGAGTTTGATTGTTTCTACCAGGAAGTAAAAAGTGATGAATCAGTGGAAAATCTTTTCGAGTTCCCGCTCCACCAATTTTTCACGGCAGTTCTTGGCGATGCTGATTTCCTTGATAAGCAAATTGCGAGCCGTATCGAGCATTTTACGCTCGCCGAAGCTCAAATCCTTGTCGAATTTGAGTAAATACAAATCTCTAAGTACCTCGGCAATGTCAAAAATGGAACCTGTCTTGATCTTCTCCATGTACTCGCGATAGCGGCGATTCCAGGTCTGGCTCTTTACTGTAACACCCTTCTCTCTCAAGACCTTATAGACATCCTTGACCGTCTTGCGGGAAATGACACCCCGCAGCCCGACAGAATCGACCTTGTCGGTCGGAATCATGATGCGCATGCCGTTATCAAGAATTCTGAGCACATAGACGTCTTGCTTGTAACCGAGAATCTCACGCTTCTCGATCCCTTCAACCTCTCCCACACCGTGGGCGGGATAGACAGCCTTGTCGCCCACCCTGAAGCTTATCTGCATCGACTTTCCCTCTTTTTTGTTTTCTTTGCACACCTTCGAGATTGGAGACCTTAACATATCAAGGTATCTGAAGTCAAATGAAAAAGTACTGTTGACAGCGGCCCCAAGTGGTCTAGAATGGCTAACCCCGCAGAATGCGCGGGACAAGGCCGACAACCGCTGCATGAGAGCCCTCGATGAAACTTGACTCGATCGCAAAGATCACGGCTTCTCAAATGCCTAGCCGCAACTGTCTAACGGGAGAATATCCATGCGAAAAATCATGATTTTTATCATAATCATATCATATATCCCGTTGGGAGTATTCGCTGACGAGCAGCCGGAAGCCGCCTCCGCTCCCCCACCCTTGACGCTTTCCGAAGCCAAGGCGCTTGCCGCGAAGTCGAATCCGACTCTTATTGCCACACGCGAGAAGCTTCACCAGGTAAACCTGCTAATAGACAAGGCCTGGACGATGGTCAAGCCCCAGTGGACTGCTACAGGTACCTACACCCACTACAACACGGGCATGGATCTGACCTTTCCCGACTTCTCGTCAGTCGGTACCAGCCCCGAAGTTTGCGGACCGGCATGGAATCCGGACATAGGGTTTTGTTTTACGAGATATGAGACACAAACTCTTCAAAAACAGGATTCTTTCAATTTCTATAGCCAGATTTCGCAGCCTTTGTTTTTTGCAAGGGCAATCTCCAGTATCAAGAGCGCATATACAAGCTATGACATCGCCAGTCTCAATACGGAGAACACAGCGGATTACTTGCTATATACGTTGGAGGTAGCCTACTACGGCGCCTTGACCGCCAAGAAGTTCGTGGCCATCGCCAAAAATGCCGTGGATGTGCGTGCTGAACATCTGAAAGTCGCGCGGGCCAAGTTTGAAGTCGGTGATACACCCAAAATAACCGCTCTCAGTGCCGAGATTGCCCTCAACCAGGCCGAACAGGACCTGAAAAGCGCGCAGAACTCGCTGGATTTATCCAAGGAAAGCATCCAACTGCTAATAGGTGAGCGGCGGGAGTTCAGTCTTGTGACTCCCGAGCCACCCAGTCGTCCGGCTACAAACCTGCAACAGTACGTCGCCCAGGCCATCGACAAACGCCGTGATCTGAGCGCCGCCCATCTCAATCTTGAACTGGCGGAAGAGGCCAAAGCGGATGCCTGGTATCGTTTTCTGCCTTCCCTGGTGGCCACCGGGACGCTCAGAGTGGCGGATGTCAAGGGCTTCACCAACGAGTACCTGACCTGGAACGTGGGACTGACGCTGAGCATCCCACTTTATGACGGCGGGCTGCGTTATGCCTATCTTGACGAGGCCAAGTCCAAGATCCGCGAGGCAAGAGCCGAAATCGAACAAACCAAACAGTCGATAATTAGCGAGATCCGCCAGTTATGGCTAAAGACGGAGATGGCCGATGCAAATCTTCACAAGGCCCATCGGGCGGTCGAACTGGCCAAGGAACAAGTCGAACTCGCCAAGGCATCGTTCAACGCCGGCGCCAGTACGCATCTGGAAGTGCTCGAGGCCAACTCCTCGCTTTTCATTACCGAAATGACTGAAGCACAACAGGAGTTGAACCTTCAACTGGCCATCTTGCGGCTTCGCAAGGCCACTACCATGTTCAACCCGGCAGGCTCTCTATCTAGCGGCGCCTCGGCTGCGTCAACGACGGTCAGCGGATCGACGACTTCATCGTCTGCATCGTCCGGCGCGTCTTCTTCGTCTGGATACTGACTGCTACTCAGAGTACCTTTTTTCTTTTCCTGCGCTTCAGTTCCCCGACAATACGCTTGACTTGCTGCGCCTCTCCGACGGGGCAAACCAGCACTGCGTCCGGAGTTTCCACGACAACCATGTTCTGCAGACCCACACAAGCTACCAGGCGGCCCTCCGAATGGACAATACAGTTCCGGCAGTCGATGTCCAGTACGTCTCCATGGATGATGCTTCCCGACTCGTCTCGCGATTCGACCTCGGGCAGGGCCGCCCAGCTTCCGACGTCAGACCAGGCACTGTCTAGTGGGATAACGTGAATGCTCGATGACTTCTCCATGACACCGTAGTCGATCGAGACGCCTTCGATGCGTCCAAAGAGTCGTTCGAGAATCCCCTGTTGATCCGCTTTCTTCGCGGCCATGGCGCGTTCGAGCCCCCGGTGAAGTTGCGGCATATGAACCGCCAGCTCGTGTAAGATGGACGCTGCCGTGAAGATGAACATGCCAGAGTTCCAGTAGTACGAACCACTCTGCAGGTATTCGACGGCGCTCGGCAAGTCCGGTTTCTCCGTAAAACCGAGAACTTCGAAAGCATCGTAACCACTAACCTCGTGCAACTTCTTTCCGGCGTGAATATAGCCGAAGCCTGTCTCTGGATGAGTGGGGACAACTCCCAGCGTCACCATGGCATCTGATTTCGCCTCCAGGCAGGCTGCGCGCAGTAGCTTGCGGAACTTGCCGGCTGGGTGGATGATGTGGTCGGAGGGTAACACTATTATGGTTCCCTCGGGATCCCGCGCAGCCACGTGGGCGGCTCCCAGACCGATGGCAGGAGCCGTGTTGCGCGGCCGAGGTTCGACGACCATGTTTTTCTTTGGAAGTTCCGGCAGGATCTTGTGGATATTGTGTGTGTGTCTCTCAGAGGCTACCACCATTATCCCTTCCCATCCGCAGAGGGGCAGCACCCTCTCTGCGGTTGCACGCAGAAGGGGTTTCTTACCGCCGATTGGCAAGAACTGCTTGGGATGTGATTGCCTGGAAAGCGGCCAGAACCTGGTACCTGAACCACCGGCCATGATCAGTGCGTGAATCATCGTCGCTCCTTCACTGGAAGGTTGCCGCATGACTCGACCAGCTCGATCAGCCGCCGGGCAATGCGAGCCGTGGCACCCCAGATTGTATTGTTTTCGTACTCATAAAAATCCACCTGGTGTTCCTGGCCGTCGTATTTCATGTGCTCGGCATGATACCCCAGCCTTTGCGAAAACACGTTCCAGGGCACTTCCAGTATCTCGTCCACCTCATCAGTAGAAAGCTCGAAAGGATACGGGTGTGGTATGCGGGCCACAACGGGAGTCACCAGGAAACCGGTGATCGTCCAGGTGTCGTCCAGGATACCGAGCACTTCAACATCTTGCGGTTGCAAACCGATCTCCTCCCTCGCCTCGCGCAGGGCGGTGTCCACGGAGCCGGCGTCGTCGGGATCGCAGGCTCCGCCCGGAAAAGAGATCTGCCGCTTGTGTTTTTCGACTTTCTCGCTGCGGCGGTTCATGAGCAGGTACAACTGGCTGTCCTTGACAAAGAGCGGCACAAGAACGGCCGCCGGAGTCAATCCCTCCCGGGAGATTTTCTCGGGTCGCGATTCCTGCAGTGCCTTGATGATTGGTTCAAACATGCGTCAGCTCAATGCATATCACGCGACATGTGTTTGATTCAAGCCCGGTACGATAATTGCCAGCTGTCTGCAGGCATGATAGTTTCTGCGAATGAAAACGATCCAGATCGAACTCGAGGGCAAGCAGCTAAAGGTTCCCGAGTCCACTACTACCCTGGCCCTGGTCGCCCAGCAGATCGCGCCCGACTTCGGACTGTCCCGCCCGATTGGCGCTTTAGTCAATAATCGCCTGGTTTCGCTCGACAACGCCCTACACGAAGGAGCCAGGGTGCGCCTGGTTTCGCTAGACACCGATGCCGGCCTGGAGATTTACCGGCGTGGCTGTATTTTAATGCTGCGCGAAGCGACTCGGATTCTTTTTCCCGAAGTGCGCCTGGTCGTCGGACAGTCGCTGGGTGACGGCTACTTTTTCGATCTCAACGGCCTGCCCGGTATTAACACCAAACACCTAGACGCCATCCGCGACGAGATGCAAAAGCTCACCGCTGCCGACACGCCTTTCGATCGCGAGCGCTGCGGGGTGCAGGAGGCAATCAGGCGCTTTACCCAACTCGGTCTGAACGATCGCGTGGCTCTGCTCGAGACGTTCTGGCATGAGAATATCCGCCTGGTTCGTCTCGGCCAGACACTGGACATCTTGCACGGACCGGTGCCTCCTTCGACGGGCTTCGTTACGCATTTCGGTGTTGCTCACTACCCGCCAGGGCTGGTGCTGCGCTTTCCTTCGCCGGCAAACCACAAGGCACTGGACAAGCCGCCAAAGAACCAGACCAAGCTGTTCACCATTCATCGCCAGAGCAAGGAGCGTAACCGCACCCTGGGAGTCGGCGACGTGGGAGAACTGAATAAACTTTGCACCCACGGCGGCATCAACCAGCTGATTCGCGTCTCGGAAGGCATGCACGAGAAGAGAATCACCGAGATCGCGGACGCCATAGCAAAAAAGAGAGATCACACCCGCATGGTCTTGATTGCCGGACCGTCGGGCTCGGGCAAGACGACTTTCCTCAAGCGCCTGTCGGTACAACTGGAGGTCAACGGTTTGGCGCCGATAGGTTTGTCGATTGACAACTACTATGTCAACCGGGAGGACACTCCGCTTGACGAGAGAGGCGAATACGATTTCGAGTCAATCGACGCCATCGATGTCGAACTGTTCAACGAGCAACTGGTGTCCCTGCTGGCCGGACGAGAGGTGCACATGCCGCGCTTCAATTTCGGCACCGGCATGAGACAACCTGAGCAAAAGTGGGTGCCGATGCGTCTGGCCCCTCAGGACGTGTTGATCATCGAAGGCATTCACGGCCTGAACGACAGGCTCACCAGCCAGATCCCGCCCGATGCCAAGTACAAGGTATACGTCTCGGCCCTGACCCAGTTGTGCCTCGACGACTCAAACCGCATCCATACCACCGACGCCCGCTTGCTGCGGCGCATCGTGCGCGATCGTCTCTACCGCGGCTACAAGGCTTCCGACACCCTGCGTATCTGGTCTTCCGTCCGGCGTGGCGAGATCCGCGACATCTATCCATTCCAGGAGTCGGCCGACGACATGTTCAACAGCGCCCTGCCCTACGAAACCGCGGTGCTCAAGATCTACGCCGAGCGCTTCCTGCTGGAGGTCCCCCAGGATGACCCGGCCTACCCGGACATCCACCGGATGATGAAGTTCTTGTCGTTGTTCGTGGGGATCTTCCCCGACGCGGTCCCGCAAAACTCGATCTTGCGGGAGTTTATCGGCGGATCGACTTTCCGCTACTGAGGTCGGGTCGTCAGCGTTCGATGGTCAGTTTCCAGGAGTTGAGCGTTCCGACGTCCTGGCCGGCGTTGTCGGAGATCCACAGCTCCCATTCGCCGCCGCTGTCCGCTCCGTTGAACTCGTCCACGTCGTAGGTCTTTTCAATGTTGTCCGAGTCGTCACCCTCGCGATTGTGCAGCATCGAGGTGCCGGTTCCGTGCCGAAGCTCGATCTTCAGATCGCTTATCCAGGTGTGGCTGACGTTCAGCTCCACCTTTACGGACTTTATCGCGCCGGAGCCCGGAACGTCGAGCGTGCTCAGCACGCCGTTGGCGTCGTTGTCGGGTACGCTGAGAGCGTCGCTGCTCACAAAAGACTCTCCCGTGCCGCTGGAGCCGCCGGACTCGATCACGGCCAGTTCGAATGAATCGATGGTGCCGGTGTCCCTGGATGCATTGTCGACCACAATCAGATCCCAGGTGCCGCTGGCCGAACCGCTGAAGTCAGTAACCTCAAAGGTCTTGTTGATGTTTGCCGTGCTGCCCCCGGCGTTCTTCTGCAACTCGACGTCCTTTCCATCGTGCCTGAGCGTCAAGGTCAAGTCACCGATATAAGTGTGGGTGATGTTGACGGTGACCTTGATCGAGCCGATGGTCAGATCGTCGCCGACGTCGATCGAGGCGGTTGCCCCTGCCTTGTCGTTGTCCGGGATGCTGACCTGCGCGTCGGACTTGTATACCTTGGCGTCGCCGTCGGGGCTCGGCTGAGCCTCCTGGCTCATCCTGACCAGCATCTCGATCTTTTGCAGGCTGGCGTTGCGGTTGGTGGCGTAGCCTGCCCGCAGCGGAAGCCAGAAGAAGTCGGGGTGCGCCATTTGGCTGCTGAAGCGCGAGGGATACGAGCCGCCACTGGTCGTGAGCCACTCGCCGCCGATAATCGCGCCGTCGCCGTCGAGTTCGAGGATGTAGCCGTAGTGATCAGTTCGAGTGTAGCTGTCGATCTGCGGGATCTTGGGCACCGTGTCCGGTGACGACTCGGTGACGTAGTGGACATCGGTCGCAACCTGGTAGAAGCCCTTGGCATCCGTGTTCCAGGTGTACTCGCAGGGGCTTGTACAATTGGGATCGATCAGCTTGGCTGCCTCATCCTCGGTCTTTTCGTCCATCGAGTTGACCTCGTAACCGATCACCGGCTGGTTCCAGACCTCGTAGTTCATGGTGCGATCTTCGGCGAAGGCGCGCTTGTCGCGCCCGATCAGGTTTGTCAAAATCAGGTGCATCGTGCCCGGGTTGGAATCGCGGCACTCGACCTGCTTGATGCGACCGTACTCGTCGCGCTCAATCTCGTCGGTGCGCACATTACAGCGCCGCCCGACGAAGCGGGAAGACGAGTTATTGTAGGCCATGATCAAAAGGGCCTTCATGTCCGAGACTTCGAAGGTCACGCCGTTGTAGGTGACCGCCTTTTGCGGCTCGGGTTCGAGAATCGCTGCCGGTACCCAGGCGTGGCACAGACCCCACCAGCTTTCGATTGCTTCTTCGCACTTGCCGTCGGGGTCGTTCCAAATGTCGCGCATGGCCTTGTTGCCGTGGTTTTCACTCCAGTACTTGGCCGCCGGACCGAGCTCGTCGTAGTACTTCTGGTCGAATTCGTTGGCGCAGTCTTTGAATGGCACGAGAGTGTCGAAATCGGCTGGCGGCGTCCAGTTATTGAAGGCCATGTCGTACTTTTCGAGAGGCGAGCGGCTGCTCTGACCCTGCCAGCGCACGTTGACCGAATCTTCGTAGGTAGGCCAGTAGGTGGACGGCCAGGCTACCTGCTGTACCCGGCCCTGGCGTGGCAAATTGGCAAGCTGGTAATCGAGGTTGACCCCGAAAAGTTGCGGGTCATTCTGCGAATCCCAGCGATCGGCCTTGGGCGCGCTTTTGTCGATGCAGGCCTGCTTGATCTTTCCGTCAGGCAGGCTGTCACACGCCACGGGCCCCTCGTTCTCGCCGGCACCGCAACCGTAAAAAGCCGCAGCTACAAGCCCGACCACGAAAAAAGTAACCAGCTTTCTCATCTCAACCCTCCTTGAAAAACAACTTGTTTGTATAAGGTTGTCGCAAACACACTGCACATAATGTGCCAGGAAGTTTACTTACTACCGTAAAATCCCTTTCTTGTCCAGCCCGTTACACGGCGGTCGGACAACCAGGATCACGGCAAGCATGCCTGACTGCAACCCGGAGGCTTCAAAAATCGGCTATTCCGGCTGGTCTGTCTTTGTAATAGTTTGAATTATAAAGGTATACACCCGTGTATCTTGCGTGCACCAGGAACATGAGCCTTCAATACAATTCCAACACCCATCCAAGGATTGCCGCGCCTAAAACTATGCGGTAGACGATAAAGACTGCCGTCGATCTCTTCTGTAGAAAACGAATCAGGCCGGCGATCGCGAAATAGCCGCTTATCGCAGCCACCGCTGTTGCGACAAGTAACGGCACCCATGACACACTCCCGACCGATCCCCTAAAAAGCTTCAACATCTCGTAGAGCCCCGAGGCGGCGACCGCAGGCACGCTCAGCAGAAAGCTGAAGCGAGCCGCATCCGAGCGCTTGAGTCCTGCAAACAGGCCGGCCGTAATGGTGACGCCGGACCGCGAGGCTCCCGGTATCAAGGCCAGGGCCTGTGCCAGACCGATCAGCAAGCCGTCTTTCCAGCCGATCTGTGCTTGTGTGCGCGTGCGGCTGCCGAGCGCCTCGGCCAGAGCCAACAGCAGGGCCAGGCCGATCAAAGCCGCGCCTACAACCGCAAGCGAGCGCAGGCTGGTCTCTATGGCATGCTCACACAGCAATCCCAAAACGCCGATCGGCAGCGTGCCGATGATCAAGATCCACCCCATGCGCGCCCGCTGTTCCTCGAAGGGCCGACCGCGGGCTATCCCCGTGACCCAGGCACGAGCCATCTCCCAGAGATCTTTGGCAAAGTAGACCAGGACCGCTGCCAGCGTACCTAGTTGAACGACGGCCGAGAAAGCCGCTCCGGGATCCGGCCAGCCGGCCAAGGCCGGCACTATCCGCAGGTGAGCCGTCGAGGAAATGGGCAGGAACTCACTCAGACCTTGCACCAGCCCGAGGACAATTCCCTGAAAAATGCTCATGTCGCAGGTCAGGGGCGGTTGCTATAGACCGGCCTCTGACTTCAGCAACTCTGCCCGGTCGGTCTTCTCCCAGCTGAAGCCTTTGCCGCTGCGCCCGAAGTGGCCGCCTACCGATGTCTCGCGGTAGATGGGGCGCAGCAGGTCGAGCTGCTCGATAATATCAGAGGGCCTGAAGGGGAAGAGCTTGCGCACGAGTTGAGTAATCTTTTCGTCGGGGATCTTGCCGCTTCCGAAAGTGGTAACCATCAGAGAAACCGGGTCGGGCACGCCGATGGCATAGGCCACCTGGATCTCCGCCTGGTCGGCCAGGCCGGCGGCTACTATGTTCTTTGCCGCGTAGCGGGCCGCATAGGCGGCGCTGCGGTCGACCTTTGAGGGATCCTTGCCTGAGAAGCACCCGCCCCCGTGCCGCGCCCAGCCGCCGTAAGTGTCGACGATGATCTTGCGGCCGGTCAGCCCGGCGTCTCCGGCCGGTCCGCCGATCACGAAACGTCCGGTTGGATTGACGTGAAACACGGTATCCGGCAACAGCAAGTCTGTCGGAATGATGGGCTTGATCACCTGCTCGATGACTGCTTCGCGCATGGTCTCATAGTCCACGTAGGCCGCGTGCTGGGTTGAGATGACCACGTTGGTGACGCCAACCGGCTTGCCATTCTTGTAACGTACACTCACCTGGCTCTTGCCGTCGGGCCGCAAGAAATCAATCTTACCGTTCTTTCTCTCACTAGTCAGCTTGCGCACCAGACGATGCGCAAGGTAGATCGGTGTGGGCATCAGCACCTCGGTCTCGTTCGTCGCGTAGCCGAACATCATGCCCTGGTCACCGGCTCCCTGGTCCTTGTTGAGACCCTGGCCGGTCGTCACTCCCTGCGAAATGTCCGGTGACTGCTGATAGATGGCCGACAGAATTGCGCAGGTTTCCCAGTCGAAACCCTTGGATGAATCGTCGTAACCGATGTCGCGCACCACCGAGCGGGCCACCTCTGGCAGGTCGGCATAGCCCTCGGTGGTTATCTCTCCGGCGATCAGCACCATGCCGGTCTTAAGCAGCGTCTCACAGGCGACACGGCTGTGTTTATCCTGATCGAGCAGAGTGTCAAGAACCGCATCCGAAATCTGGTCGGCCATCTTGTCAGGATGACCCTCGCTAACCGACTCGGACGTAAATTCAAAGTCTTTTCCATTCATTGTTATTCCTCCAGGTTTTCATATTTTTACTACAACCGTGGCGACTATCGGATAAACGGGCGGTTCTGTCAACAACGATCGGGCGCTACAATCCGCCCAGAATATCGGCGTTGCCCTCTTTGGTGAAGAACTCGGGGAAGCGCTTGGCCATCCAGCCCTGAACCTTGCTGCGGATGTGGCCGGAATCGCGTAGTTCGATTACACTCCGGTAGAGTTTGCGTGCTTCTTTCATGCGCGAGCCGCGCATAAGGTAGCGCCAGGGGATTCATCGAGATCTCGTCCAGCCCCAACCCCAGTAAGATGTGCAGGTAGAGCGGGTTACCGGCCATCTCTCCACACATGGCCACTTCTATCCCGGCCTGGTGGGCGTTCTTGACCACCTGCCTGAGCATCCTCAAAATCGATACGTGCAATGGATTGAACAGGTAGGCAACCTGCTCATTCTGCCGATCGACGGCCAGCGTGTACTGGATCAGGTCGTTTGTGCCAATGCTGAAGAAATCGACCTCTTCGGCGAACACGTCGCTCATGAAAGCCGCAGAGGGCACTTCGATCATCATGCCCACCTGAATGTCGTCGCTGAAGGCCTGACCCTTGGCCCGCAGCTGCTCCTGAGCCTCCTGCAGCAGGGCCTTGGCCTCCCTGATTTCATGTAAAACCGAGATCATGGGAAATAGTATCTTCAGCCTGCCGTCGACCGAGGCTCTAAGCAAAGCGCGCAGTTGGGTCAAGAAGAGTGGCCTGTTTCTCAGGCAGATGCGGATCGAGCGCAGCCCCATGGCCGGGTTGGCCTCCGGCTCCGAGCGCAGGAAAGGAAGTCTTTTGTCGCCACCCAGATCGAGAGTGCGGATTGTGACCGGCCTACCGTTCATCTGCCTTAAAATCCTCTGGTAACAACGTCGCTGGAATCCTTCGGACGGGGGACGTCGATCGAGGAACAGGAACTCGGTTCTGAACAAGCCGATACCGTCGGCGCCGTAACGCAGCGCCGTTTCCACTTCCTCGACCATCTCCAGGTTTGAAGACAACCTGACCTCGTGATCATCCAGGGTAGTTGCCGGCAATGCTTTTTCCATGGCCAACTCGGCGGTCCGGCTGCGCAATCCCTGTGATCTTACGAGCGCCTCCTGCACGGCGCGCTCGGAAGGATGCAGAATGACCTCGCCGCGATAACCGTCGACGATGATCCTGTCACCCATACCGGCTTTATCAAGTATGCCTTCGACTCCGACAATGGCCGGCAATTCGAGAGAACGGGCGATGATCGCCGTATGAGACGTCTTGCCCCCCACCTCGGTGACGAAGCCCATTACTTTCTGGCGGCTCAAACCGGCCGTATCCACCGGCGACAAATCATGGGCCAAGATGACAGCACGCTCGTGCCCCGGGGGGCGCACCTCCGCCTCATGGCCCATCAGGTTGCGCAGGATGCGTTGGCCGACGAATTCGACGTCGCTGCGACGCTCCCTGAAATAGTCGTCTTCCAGGCGATCGAACACCTGGCGGATCTCGGACACCTTGTCTTTAAGCGCCCACTCGGCGTTGATGCCCCGCGTGGCGATCAGCTTCTCGGTACCGCCGATTAGCATCTCGTCCTGCATCATCAGAAGATGCGCCTCGATAATCGCGGTCGGATCCTGGCGGTCGCGTCGCGCCATTTTGTCCTTGATGGCCGTAAGCTGAGAGACACTAACGGCCACTGCCCGATGAAATCTCTCCTTCTCCCGGTCAATTTCTTCCCGGCCAACATGAGTCTTGGGAACACGAAACTTGCGCCGATCAACCAGATGGACCAGTCCGACACAAATGCCGGGCGAGGCGTCGATTCCCTTGAATACCTTGGTGCGTTGCCTGGACATTGACTGCTACTCGCCCTCACCAAACAGGTTGTTGATCAATTTCCCAATGGCCACAATGGCCTGGTCCGAATCGTCGCCCCGAGCCAAGACGGTGATCACGTCGCCTTGGACGGCTGCGAGTTGGAGAACACTCATGATGCTCTTACCATTGACAACCAGATCTTCCTTGGCGACCGAGATTTCACTGCCGAATTTTGTGGTCAACTGCACGAAGACGGCGGCTGCCCGCGCATGCATACCCAGCCTGTTCTTGATTTCAAAGCTGTCTTTCGCTTCGGGCATCGTCATCCTTCAAGTTGTTTTTGATTGTCGCCCGACTTTCCACTGCGCCTTATCAACATATCGGCCGCCGCCACGATGTTGTCTCGGCCCTCTCGGGCGATGGCTCGAGCCATGACCGCCGGGTCTGCCAGACCGTGATTACGCAGGTCCACCATCTTCAGCAGCATAGCCAGGTTCAGACCCGAGACGACCTCCACCCGACCCGGAACCAGGCGCGCCAACGAAAAATTTGCCGGTGATCCGCCGAACAGATCGGCCAGGATGACCACTCCTTTTCCGCTATCGACCTCGAGAATGGCCCGGTCCAACTCGCGCTCGACTTCCTCGCTGGAAGCGTCCGATCCCACGTCAACCGCCAATACCTGCTCCAGGGCTCCAACTATTTGGTGGAGTACTCTGAAAAACGTATCCGCAAGGCCTTCATGCCCGAAAATTACAAGTCCCACCATCGTGCGCCCTTTCTGTCACAACTCTGCCCCGTATAGAAATTGCTCTTTCTCGTCACCTATCCGCTGAGGTCGCGATGTCTGACCGCTACGGCCAACCCGCCCGACTTCAAGCGCCGGGCAAGTTCCTCCACCATGACAACTGAACGATGTTTACCACCGGTGCACCCGATGCCAAGCGTCAAGTAACTCTTTCCCTCGTTGTTGTAGCGTGAACGAAAAGCATCCAGGTAGGCGATTACGTGCTCCAGAAATTTTTCGGCATCCGGATCTCGCATTACGAAACCCGCTACTTCGGGGTTCAAACCGTTTTCATCCCGCAGCTTGTCGTCGAAATACGGGTTGGCCATAAAACGGACATCGAAAACGAGATGTACCTGGGCGGGAATACCGAACTTGAACCCGAACGAGACTAACGCCATCGTCATCTCTTGACCGGGCTCGACCCTGCTGAAACGATCGCTGATAATACGCCGCAGTTCGTGTGGAGTCAGCGCCGTGGTGTCAAATACCTGGCCGGCCGCCTCTCGTAGCGGTTTCAGAATGATCCGCTCGCGGGCAATGCCTTCCTCGACCGAGCCCTCGGGCGCAACAGGATGCCGGCGTCGGGTTTCGTTGTAGCGCCTGACAAGAACTTCGTCAGCGCAGTCCAGAAACACCACGTCTACCCGGCCACCCTCTTCGCGGATTCTCTCGATGTTGCGGTCGAACTCATTTAGAAAACGCTCTTCGCGCGCATCGATTACGAGTGCGATACGCTCAATATTTTCCCCACTGCGCGGAAACAAATCTATTAACTTGGGTAACAACACAATCGGCAAATTGTCGATGCAAAAAAAACCGGTATCCTCCAGCGCCCTTATGGCCGTGCTCTTTCCGGAGCCGGAAAGTCCGCTGATGATCAGCAACCGCACCGGTGAGGGAACGCGCTGTAGACTTGAGTTCAGCACCTATTGTCTTCCTCGATAATTGCGTCGAAAACTTCGTCCGCGCTGCCGGCATTCATGATACGCTTGCGAAAATCTGCGTTTTGGAACAAGCGATTCAGGCGGGCCAGTGCTTTGAGGTGATTTCCCTGTGCATGTTCGGGAATGAGCAAAACAAAAAAGAAATTTGTCTTCTTGCCATCAAACGAGTCGAAATCCACGCCGGCCTGGCACCTGCCGAAGCAAGCCATCAACCGATCGAGACCCGGAACTCTGCCGTGAGGAAAAGCCACTCCTTCTTCGATGCCTGTCGAGCGCAGTTCTTCGCGCTTCAAGAGAATCGAAAGGAGTTGTTCGGAGTCAAGCTCGGCATGGTTTTCCGCCAAGAGATCAACCAGCATCTTGAGGATCTCTTTTTTTGTGCGGCATGGCACATCGATCGAAACATCGCTGCGATCGAGGAAAGTTGCTATTTTCATTGGCTGTAAACTCCCTTTGAAACTTCTCGACAATCCAGGGTGGATTATGACCTACCTTGAACTTCCGAGAAGTCAGATTCCTTCACCCTCGCATGTACCTTACTAGACTACCGCTCTGTCATTCGGGTGGCGTTTGAGCCTCGATAAGGCCGACATCACCGTCGCGCCGCTTGTAGATTACGTTCACTTCCTGGGTGCTGGAGTTTATAAAAACCAGAAAATCGTTGTTGGCCAATTCCATTTGCAAAACGGCCTCGTCAACCGACATCGGTTTGGCCGAAAACTCTTCAGAGTTGACGATACGAGCGTTTTCCTCGTTTCCGGCAGGCTCGTGAGAGACGATCCCGTGGCGAACCGTGACCCCCGCAGCGGACTGCGACAGCCTGTGCTCGCGTCTCTTGTCCTTGAGTTTTCTCAACTGACGTTCCACCTTGTCGAGCGCCAGATCTATACTGGAGTACATGTCTTCGCCGTTCTCTTCGCCCTTCATCACCACACCGTGATGGGTAATCTTGATCTCGGCTCGACTGCGATACTTCTGCTTGGCCAGAATGACGTGAATGTCCGCCGGTTTGCTTACATACTTCTTCAGCCGCAAGCACTTTTCGGACGTGTAGGCCTTGAGTGATTCACTGGGATCCATGTTACGGAAGGTTACCGATACTTGCATGACTCCTCCCAATTGGGCTAGCCCTGCAAAATGCGCGGGACAAGGCCGATAGTTGTTGTCGTTGACGCCATAACCACTACTTGACTCAACTGTAAAGATGTTGCCATCTCAAGTGCCTGGGTGCGAGCAATAGTTCAGAACATTTTTTTGCGTTTACCTGAAGGCAGAATGCCTAGCATTTCTCTGTACTTTGCAACGGTTCTCCTGGCTATGTCGATGTTTTGCTCCTTGAGCATGGCCACAATCTCACGATCGCTGAGCGGTTTCTGCGGATCTTCCTCGGACACGATGTGTCTGATACGATCCTTGACCGACTCCGAGGCAACGTCGTCTCCGTTCACCCGGCTGATGCCGGAGTTGAAGAAATATTTCAGCTCGAATATTCCCTGGGGCGTATGCACGTACTTGTTCGTCGTCACACGGCTGACCGTCGATTCATGCAATCCCAGGTCTTCAGCGACATCCCTGAGCACCAGAGGTTTCAGGAAGGAGATACCCTTGTCGAAGAATTCCCGTTGGAATTTCACGATGCTTTCGGTTACTCGGTAGATGGTTCGCTGGCGCTGGTGAATGCTGCGAATAAGCCAAACCGCCGAACGCAGCTTATCCTGAATGTAGTTGTGAGTTTCGCCGCCTCTAGAAGCCTGGCTCAGAGTCCGTCTATAGTAAGGGCTGATCCTGAGTTTTGGCAGTCCGTCTTCGTTGAGAACGATGACGTACTCGTCAACCAGGCGGTAGACAAAAATATCCGGTGTGATGTATTGCGGTTTCTCTTCTGAATAAACCCGTCCGGGGCGCGGCTCTAATTGCGAGATAATTCGCACCGCGTCTATGACCTCGTCCTTGGAGACCTTCAGTGCGCGGGCGATGGCTTGGAAGTTCTTACGCTCAACAAACGGAAGATGAGATTCGATTATGGCGTATACCAGGCCATTCTCCACTTGCAGATGTCTTGCCTGTATGAGCAACGATTCCTTCAAATCTCGTGCACCGATGCCAACCGGATCGAAGTTCTGCACGGTCTTCAGAACCCGCTCGACTTCTTGCTGCTCAATCTCCAACGAATCTGCGATGCATTGCGTGGCAGTCTTGCCGGCCAGCCGGTCTTCGTCGTCCGCCACCAGATAACCGTCCGAGTTGAGGTTGAGGATGATCTGCGCACCGATATCCTGCTCGTATTCATCGAGTGACGATAGACGTAGCTGCCACAATAAATGGTCGGTCAGCGAAGGCTTCTTGGAATATACCGCCTCGTAGGATGGTAAATCTTCATTGGGTCGTTCGCGCGGGCCGCCGCCTGGATAATAAGAAGAATAATTCTCCAGGTACTTCTCCCAGTCGATCTCGTTGGCGCCTTCGCCGCCCTTTACTTCTTCCGTTCTTTCGGTGCGTTCGAGACGATCCTGGATCTTCTCATCTACAGCATTTTGGCGTTCATCGGAGGTTGAGGCCGTATCCTCGGCTGGCGGGACCTCGGGCACATCCTCGAGCACGGGGTTCTCGAGCATCTCGGTGTTGACCAGGTCATTGAGTTCGAGCCGTGACAGCTGCAGAAGCTTGATGGCTTGTTGCAACTGGGGAGTCATCACCAGTTGCAGGGTCTGCTTCAGCGACAGGACTTGTCTCAGCTCCACCATCTTCAGCTCGTCTCTTCCAGGCGGAAATTTTTGCCCAGGTACAACGTTCGTGCCTTATCACTTGCGGCAATCTCCGCCGGTGTGCCGGTTTCGATTATCCGGCCGCCCTTAAGAATATATGCTCTGTCGCAGGTTGACAAGGTTTCCCTGACATTGTGGTCTGTGACCAGCATGCCGATCCCTTCCCTGGACAAGCGTTCTATTTGACGCCGGATCTCCCCGACGGCCAGCGGGTCGATACCAGAAAAGGGTTCGTCCAGCAATAGAAACCTCGGCCCCCGGATCATGGCCCGTGCGATTTCCACCCTGCGTCGCTCACCGCCCGAACAGGTTGCGGCGCCGGCATGGGCTACCTGTGTCAGATCGAACTCCTCAATCGCACGCTGCACACGCTTGTCGGCCTGGGCGCCGAAAACTCCGGCCGACTGGAGGTAAACAAGCAGGTTTTCGGACACCGACAGGCGTCTGAAAATCGATGGTTCCTGCGAAAGGTAGCCGATGCCGGCCCGGGCCCTCTTGTACATCGGCCACGAGGTGACTTCCAGTTCACCGAGAGCTACTTTCCCGGCGTCTGCCCTGAGTAAGCCCATGACGATATTAAAACTGGTCGTCTTACCAGCTCCGTTCGGCCCCAGCAGACCGACGATCTCTCCAGGGGCAACCGCGAAGCTCACCCCATCCACCACTCGGCGACCCTTGAACGACTTCACAAGGCCAGCGGCCGAAAGCGCGTCGGCCATGGCCGGGGTCTTATCGATTGCCGCATTCACTTTGTACGACCACTCTTGGGATTGTCGTCCGCGGGTAACTGGATGACGGCCCGCGGGCGAATGACCCTGACCTCGTCACGGGACAAATGGTATTCGATACGCTCCCCCTCGACACGACTTTTGCCCTCGACGACCCAGGGTTTGCCGGTGCAGATGATCAACCCCACAGTACGGTCGTAGTCGGCGCGCCCGCAATGCCCCTTCCTGTCCTGCTGCTCGATGGAAACCTCCCCGCTGAATACCATGCGCGTAATCCGGCCGGGCTCGCTTTTATCGTCTGAGTAGCTGACTACCAGTTTGTCGCAGAGGATGATGAGATCTTTCTGAACCAACCGCACCTTGCCCGAAAAAACGGCCCGGTGCGCCTTCTTTTCAACCACCAGCCGATCGGAGCGTATGTCAACCGGCCCCGCCGGCCCCTCGGGCGACTTTGCGCCTGCGGGTGCCGCCTGCGCGACCGAACAGGCCAGAAAAAAGAGCAGGCAGCCAAATATCGCCGGGACCGATCTCACCTTTTCTCCTCCCACATAGCGGGCTGCAAATGCCCTCTAATACCGCCGGAAGCCACCAGCTTCCGGCCCCTTTCGTCGAGTTCGAGCGATCCGGCCCGCATCTCGAATCGCAGCCGCCCCTGATTGTACTGCCTGACGACGACATTTTCGAGTTCGACGCGTACCGAGCGCCCGGGCGTCTCAGGCAGCGCCGGTCTACCGCCGCAGGCGGGAAGGCAAGCAGACACGACCAGTAAAAAAACAAGCCGCATCATGTTTTTCTGCTCCGAGAATACATGTCCAGAAGATGGTACCACCGGCCTGCGGTCATGTAAATCCGCGTATGGATCATCCGGCGAATCGCGACCGGGAGATGAATTATACGGCCTTAGTCTTCCGGCTGCTCGTCAGCAGGGGGCTCGCTGAAGTGGGTTTCGGGATCGTCAAAAGCATCTCGGATTGTGCGTACCATCTTGGCCAGAAGCGCCCCGTCGCACAAACGGTGGTCGATGGTGGCATTAAGCGTCA
>Ga0315535_1000355_pt1 | contig 32095 bp, 23 predicted proteins | sample SalMarSW160220MG_2_FD_203092 | JGI IMG/M metagenome (GOLD analysis project Ga0315535, IMG submission 203092) | Salt marsh sediment microbial communities from the Plum Island Ecosystem LTER, Massachusetts, United States - Salt Marsh Sediment SW1602-20 ... | reverse complement strand
GCGGGGGTATTTTTTTGCCCATAAGATCCGGGGAGGAGCCTCCGCCGGGAGCTATGGCCGATGGGGAGCTGTGGAAATGGCCCCAAGGCGTCCCCTACAAAGATCTTCGCCGTCTGCTGAAGGAAATGGGCGAGGAAATGGGCTATACGCTCATCGGTTTTTCGGATATGGGTGTCGACCGAATCGCGGACCTCACCGGCCTCGACACTTCAATGGCAAAACTGGCTGCCCGGAGAGAATTCGATGAGCCCTTCCTGGTGGGCTCACCCGTGAATCCGGACATGAGGGCCCTCCGACGCGCCGCCGAACAGAGAGGGCTCACAATCGCAGAAGGAGGACGGTTTATTCACCTCCAGGGAGTGAATGATAAAGGCCGGGCCATGGAACAGCTCATATCCCTTTATGAGAAAAGGCACGGAAGAGTGGTTTCGGTTGCGCTGGGAGACGGCCCCAATGATTTTTCCATGCTCGAACGGGCCGACTTCCCCGTACTGATCCGATCTAAGCGTGATTATCCCGAGCTTATCAAGCGAATCCCGAGTCTCGTTGTCACACGAGGAGAGGGACCCAAAGGCTGGAATGAGGCGGTACTGCATATTCTTCAATCAAGGAGCGAGCAGGGATGACTGAACAGTTTCAATCCGAGATAAACCCTGACGAGGTAAAAAAGGCTGAATTGGTGGTCTGCATACCATCCTACAATGAGGCGGATTCCATCGCCTATCCCACTGCGCAGGCTGACAAAGGACTCAGCAAGTATTTCAAAGACCGGGCTTCGGTGATTATCAACTGCGATAATAACTCCCCGGACAACACCGGGCAGGCTTTCCTGGACACTCCCACCAGCACACCGAAAATGTATCTCTCAACTCCTCCGCGTGTCAAAGGGAAGGGCAATAATTTTAAAAACCTCTTCAAAAAGGTGGTGGAGCTTCGCGCGAAGGCGGTCCTCGTGGTGGACGCAGACCTGAAGAGCATTACTCCTGAGTGGATCAAGCACCTCGGCGAGCCTTTGTTTGAAGGGTTTTCCTATGTTGCGCCCCTCTATGTCCGGCACAAGTACGACGGCACTATCACGAACGCCATCGCGTATCCCATGACCCGGGCGCTGTACGGCAGGCGTGTTCGACAGCCCATCGGAGGGGACTTCGGGTTCAACGGCAGGCTTGCCGGGGTGTACGCCGACAGTCCTGTCTGGGACGAGGCGGTTGCCAATTTCGGCATTGATATCTGGATGACAACACTGGCCATCAACCAGCGGGAGCAGATCTGCCAGTCTTTTATGGGCAGGCCAAAAATCCACCGCACAAAAGACCCCGGCGCGCACCTGGGTCCCATGTTCAGGCAGGTCGTGGGAACCATGTTTTCCATGATGACGGAATTGGAAGACTTCTGGAAGAAGATCAAATACAGCCGGCCGACCGCTATCTACGGCTTTGGACTCGGCGAGGTGGAAATGCCCCCCAAGGTGGAGGTAAACACCAGGAACCTCATGGAAAAATTTCACAAAGGATTTGCCGAATATCGCGACCAGTGGAAAGAGGTCCTGACGGATGAGGTCTGCAAAAAGCTCGAGGAGATCGGAGAGATGGGAGAGGCGGTATTTACCTTCCCGACGGACCTCTGGGCCCGGGTGCTCTTTGACATGGCGGTTGCCTACCGCAACACGATTATTGACCGGGATTTGATGATGGAATCTCTGATCCCTCTCTACTTCGGAAGGACCCTTTCCTTCGTGAGAAGAACCAAGCGCATGTCCATTAAGCAGGCTGAAGAGGCTATTGAGCAGGATTGCGCGGTATTTGAAATGGCGAAACCCTATCTTCTCAAACGCTGGAATGAGGGGTAACCGCCTGCTCAGCAAAGAAAAGATATCGTGCCTGCAAAAAGATTCCCATGCTCCTTTTCGCCTGTGTCCGCCTCGAATAATCGGGGTGCTTTTGATGCAACAAAAGGACCGTCATCTTACCAGGATGAGCCGGACGTCCATGACATTGGTGTTGGTGGGACCGGTCACGAGCAGGTCCCCGGTCTTCTGCAAGAAGTGGTAAGCGTCATTGTTGTCCAGGAAATCCTTTGACCTCATTCCCGCTTCCCTGCCCCGGCGCACGGTAAGGGGGTCCACGATCCCTCCGGCCGCATCTGTAGGCCCGTCATTTCCGTCTGTTCCCCCACTCAGAATCACTACCCGCGGGGCAACCCCATCCAGGTCCATCGCGGCGGCGAGACAGAATTCCTGGTTGCGTCCCCCGAGGCCGTTTCCGCGGATGGAGACGGTGGTTTCTCCGCCGGAGATGATGCAGGCAGGGGGAGAAAGCGGGTGTCCGGTTTTCAAGACCTCCTTTGCAATGGCAGCATGAACGCGGGCAACTTCCCTGGTCTCCCCTTCCATCATGGACGAGAGGAGCAGGGTCCCGTATCCCAGAGCTCGGGCCGTGCGCTCTGCCGCCTCCAAAGCCAGAATGTTGCTCCCCACAATGACATTGAAGACACGATCAAAGGCGGGATCCCCTTCTTTCGGGGTTTCGGAGAGTTCCCCCCTGGTACCTGCCGCTAAATACGCTCCCACTGTTGGCGGAACGTCGAGAAGCGAATACTTATGCAGAATTTCGCCGGCCATTTCAAAAGTCGAGGAATCGGGAACAAACGGTCCCGACGCAATGACGTCCATCTTGTCCCCGACCACATCGGAAAGCATCAGGTTGATGGTGGTGGCCGGAAAAGCGGCCCGGGCCATCTGGCCCCCTTTGGAAAGAGAGATGTGCTTTCGCACGGCATTGATCTCATCTATGCTGGCCCCGCATTCGAGGAGCATCCGGGTGATGGCCTGGCTTTCCTCGAGGGGAATTTCTCCTGCGGGTCGGGCAAGCAGTGCCGATCCTCCCCCGGAGATGAGAGAAAAAATCAGGTCCTTCTCGCCCGCGCCGTCGAGAAGTTCCAGGATCTTCTTTGTACCGAGCACACTGTTTTCATCGGGCAAAGGATGACCCGCCTCGATGATCTGAATCCGGGACAGGGAAGTGGTGAAACCGTATTTTACGTTAATCACTCCTCCATGGAGCCTGGGGCCGAGGATATCTTCAATGGCCTTTCCCATGGGCGCTGTAGCCTTCCCTCCCCCAACAACCAGTACCCGGTCAAAACCGCTCAGATCAATCTGCTGGAGTTCCTGCTCTTCACGGCCCAGATGGAGGATGTTCCTTTCCAGGCGCACAAACCGCTTCACTGCCTCGTAAGGATCCACGGCTGCGACTGAACTCCTGAATATCTTTTCCGCATGAGTACGCATCTGATCGAGCATCATTATCCCCGTGTGTCGACATTTGATTGAACCGGCTTGTAAGAGAGGAAAATAGAGTACTTGCGATACATTGACAGGGCAGGAAGTTCCCTTCCCCTACCGATTGTACGGCTTATTTTCCTGCATATTACCCATTCATGCTCATAATGTCCATTGAGAAACATATTTCAATGTTTTTCCACTATATATTGTATTTTTCCTTGACCTTTGTCGCAATACATTGTATGTAGGCCCCCAACATGGAGGAAGAACGCCCCCTACCACAAAGGCACAAGCACTATGATCGAAGACTCTTTCTGGCGAAGAGTCTCACTTTCTGTGCCGGTACGATCCTGGGATTCAACTTTCTCTCAAGGGCGGAAGCAAAGGAAACGATCTTTTATCCCATAGTCAATCCCCCATTGCAAGCATGCCCTGCAGCTCCTTCTCCCGCAAGAATCGCATTGATCATTGATGATATCGGAAGCAGCGTCTCCCGTGCCAGGGCGTTCCTGGCCCTGGGCATTCCCATAACGTTCGCCATACTTCCCCAGCTGGAGTACTCAGTACCTTTGGCCGGAGAAATCCACAGCATGGGGCATGAGATCATGCTTCACCAGCCCATGGAACCTTATTCCAGCGAAATCGACCCGGGACCCGGCGCCGTCTATGTGGCATACAATGCCCCTGAAATAGAAGAAGTTGTCGAGAACAATCTCTCGCAGATCCCTCAGGCAACGGGTGTGAATAACCACATGGGCTCAAGGTTCACCTCATACTCCAGCAAGGTGGCGCCGGCACTGAAGATCATCAAGCAGAAGAATCTCTTTTTTGTTGACAGCCTGACAACCTGCCATTCCAAGGCCTACAAATTGGCCAAGCGTCTTCACATGCGGGCGGCGCCGAGGAATGTTTTTCTGGACCATGAGCCCGGCCTCCCCGCTATTCGCCTTCAGCTCGCCCACCTCAAGCACCACGCCCTCACCTACGGTGCCGCCATAGGGATAGGCCACCCTCACATCACGACGCTGGCAGCACTCCATGAATTCAAATGGGCGATGGAAGAAGAAGGAAGCGTCCTGGAACTCGTCCCCGTATCCCACTTGCTTTAGCCCCCTGTCACTGGTAGAATCTTTTTAGAAATTAAGACACAGAGCTAAGGGAGAAAAACAATTTGCTTTTTTTGCCCTTAACACTCTGTGCTCTGTGTGAGATAGGCGCTGTTGAAAATGGGTCTTTCTGGGAGAGCGAGGTCAGGAAAGGCGACGCGAACCAATCAGGAGAAACGACGATGAGTATTACAAACGGGTTTCAACTTTTAAAAGAACGGAAAATTCCTGAACTGAACGTTTTTGCCCGGTTCTTTACACACGAAAAAACCGGAGCGGAACTCCTTTCTCTCTCCAACGATGATGAGAACAAGGTTTTCGGCATTACCTTCCGAACGCCCCCGTTCGATTCAACGGGTGTGGCCCACATCCTCGAGCACTCAGTGCTCTGCGGCTCCCGAAAATATCCGGTGAAAGAGCCTTTCGTGGAACTTCTGAAGGGCTCCCTGCAGACGTTCCTGAATGCTTTCACCTATCCGGACAAGACCTGCTATCCGGTGGCCAGCCAGAACCTGACGGATTTCTATAACCTGATCGATGTGTACCTGGATGCGGTTTTTTATCCCCGCCTCACGCGCCATGTGCTTGAACAGGAAGGGTGGCATTATGAGCTGCACGGCCCCGATGATCCCATGTCTTACAAAGGCGTGGTGTTCAGCGAAATGAAAGGAGCCTATTCTTCCCCCGAACAGGTCCTCTCCAGGTACATTCTGCAGTCACTTTTTCCCGACAACCCTTACGGACTGGATTCAGGAGGGGATCCAAAAGAAATTCCGAGACTCTCCTTTGAGCAGTTCACGGCATTCCACGCCCGGTATTACCATCCCTCCAATGCCCGGATCTATTTTTACGGGAATGATGACCCTGAGCAGCGACTCAGGATCGCAGACGACTATCTCAGGGACTTCGAACACGCCGAGATTCTTTCTCCTGTTTCCCTCCAACCGCCGTTTCAGGCGCCGCGGCGCGTAAGACGTCCTTTCATGGCCCCGGAGGAAGGACCGGAAAAATCCAAGGGAATGATCACCGTGAACTGGGCAATCGGAGAGACAAGTCAAGTGGACAGCAATTTTTCCCTCAGGATCTTGGAGTACATTCTTCTCGGAATGCCCGCCTCGCCTTTGAGAAAGGCACTGACCGATTCGGGTCTGGGGGAGGACCTGGCCGGCGAAGGCCTGGGCGATGAACTGCGTCAGCTCTATTTCTCGACCGGACTCAAGGGAATTGAGATGAAGGACGCAGACAAGGTCGAACAGCTCGTCTTTGAGACCCTTGACGAACTCTCGGAACGGGGAATTGATCCGAACACCGTTGAAGCGGCTTTGAACACCATTGAATTCCGCCTGCGGGAAAACAACACGGGCCGGTTTCCGCGGGGGCTCCTCTTGATGTTGAGATCCCTGACCTCCTGGTTGTACGACGATGATCCCATAGCCCTCCTCGCGTTCAGGAAGCCTCTGGAAAAAATCAAAGCCCGGTGGGGGAAAGATCCGCGATTTTTCGAATCCCAAATAAAACGTCTTCTGCTCGAGAACACCCACAGGACCACCCTTGTCCTTGAACCCGACCCAGGCTTGCATGAACAGGAACTTGCCGAGGAAAACCGGAGACTCGGAGAAATCCGGTCGAAGATGGGTGCGGATCGCCTCATGGAAATCGTGGAAGAGACCCGGGAGCTCAACCGCATCCAGGGAACGCCCGATTCTCCGGAAGCGCTCGCCACCATCCCGGGCCTGAAGCTGGAGGACCTTGAGCGGACGAACAAGATTATTCCCATTGAGGAAGTGGAACACAGGGAAGTTCCTCTCCTGTTTCACGACCTGTTTACCAACGGCATTGCCTATCTGGATGTGGGAATGGATCTTCACTCCCTTCGTGAACGGTATCTCCCGTACGTCCCTCTTTTCGGACGCGCCCTGCTCGAAATGGGGACCGAAAAGGAGGATTTTGTCAGGTTGACCCAGCGCATAAGCCGGGACACGGGCGGGATCGTGCCGACGCCTTTCACCTCGAGCCACAGGGTAAACGAGGCGTCTGTGGCACGGCTGTTCCTGCGGGGGAAGGCAATGGTCCCCCGGGCAGGAGAGTTGCTGGATATCCTGCGGGACGTTCTCCTGACGGTCCGCCTTGATAACCGGGAGCGCTTCAGGCAGATGGCGCTGGAAGAGAAGGCCTCAGCGGAACGAGCCCTGATACCGCAAGGCCACCAGGTCGTAACCCTGCGGCTTCGCTCCCATTACAGCGAGGCACACTGGGCCGCGGAACAAATGGGGGGGATAAGCTACCTCTTTTTCCTGAGGGACCTTATCCGGCGGGTTGAAGAAGACTGGACCGGCGTCCTCACCACGCTTGAGACCATGCGCGAGACGCTGGTGAGCACCCGCAATATGCTCGTGAATGTGACGGTAGATGACAAGAGCCGGACTGCCCTGGCATCGGATATCCACGCTTTCCTTGATGAACTGCCGGACGGAGGAAGGAAGATGGAATCATGGACTCTTACCAGCCATCCTCGTTTTGAAGGGATGACTATTCCTTCACAGGTAAACTACGTGGGCAAAGGGACTGATCTCTACGCCCTGGGCTACCGTTTTCACGGTTCGGCCCTGGTGATCAGCCGCTACCTGCGCACCGGATGGCTCTGGGAACAGGTCCGCGTCCAGGGGGGCGCCTATGGAGCCTTTTGCATGCTTGACCGTCTCTCGGGTATCCTGACTTTTGTCTCCTATCGTGATCCGAACATCCTCAAAACCCTCGAGACCTTCGACCGAACGGCAGGTTTTCTGAAAGAACTCGATCTCACTGACGAAGAACGGGTGAAAAGCATCATCGGCGCGATCGGTGACGTGGACACCCATCTGCTTCCGGACGCAAAGGGGTATACCTCGATGATCCGGCATCTTTGCGGAGATTCAGAAACAGAACGCCAACAGATGCGGGAAGAGATCCTTGGAACATCCGCACGGGATTTCGCTGCATTTGCCGATTTTCTCGCGGAAATGGATCGGGAAGGGACCGTGAAGATCCTGGGATCGCCGGATGCCGTCGAGGCGGCAAATGCAGCCCGATCGGGCGACCTTGAAGTCTTTCGGGTCCTGTAAAAGTTCATCACCCGGGAGGAAAATATAGTTTCCTATTTTCAGGTGCCATGCTATAGAAGCATGTATCAATTGATCGACTGATCAACGACCGTTTCTTACCAGGGATGTCGTTCTACCAGGGAGAAAACTGCAGATGGGGAAATTTACAGTCACGTTCTTTCCTGATGAAAAATCCGTGGACGTTGAAGAAGGGACCAGAATTGCGGAGGCCGCCCAGCAAGCCGAGGTGTTTATCAACAACCTCTGCGGGGGCGAAGGGGTCTGCGGCGGGTGCAAGGTCCAGGTGACGGCTGGAACAGCCGAGGCCGAAGAACACGCCCTGGGACTATTATCTGATGACGAGATAGCATCAGGATACGTCCTGGCCTGCCAGACCGAGATTCATGACGACCTGGATATCTTCATCCCCCCGGAAACCAGAATGGAGGATGCGCAGATCATGACCGGGGAAGCGGCCGCGATTTCCCGGTCAGAGGAAGACAAGCCCCTGGTTCGAAAGATATTCCTGGAATTACCGCCGCCAACGCTGGAGGACAACATTGCGGATATCGAACGGATATCCCGGGAATTGCGGCGGAAGCTCGGCTGGCACTCATATGATATCCACCTGGAATGCCTGAAAGGGCTGTCTGAAAAGCTCCGGGACAGCGACTGGAAAGTCACCGTCACGGTGGCAAAAGACAGAGATCGCTATCGAATCCAGAGGATCGAACCTCTCGATACGACCACTCGGAATTATGGTGTGGCAGTCGACGTGGGTACCACCACCGTTGTCATCCAGCTCATTGACATCCATTCCAAGGAGGTCCTTGGGGTTGAGGGCTCCCACAATCTCCAGGCGAGCTATGGAGAGGATGTTATTTCCAGGATGATTTTTGCGTGCGGCAGGGGAGGCCTGGATCCCCTGCATGAAGCCATCATAAAGAATATCAACCAACTCATTGAGAAGCTGGCAGAGAAAACCAACGTCCTGAGAGATGATATCAATGCCATCGTGGCGGCAGGAAACACGACCATGAGTCATTTTCTGCTCGGCCTCACCCCCTGTTCAATCCGTCTGGAACCGTACGTGCCCACGGCCGATGAGTACCCCCAGGTCCCGGCAAAGGATCTCGGGATCCGTATCAGCCCCAATGGCTTCCTTGAGACCATTCCCAGCGTGGCCTCTTACGTGGGAGGAGACATCGTCGCCGGCGTCATGTCATGCGGCATTGCAGATCACCCGGAGGTGAAGGGTCTCATCGATATCGGGACCAACGGAGAGATAGCCATCGGAAATAACGAATGGCTTGTGTGCTGTTCCGCCTCCGCGGGCCCTGCTTTTGAAGGCGGCGGCACCCGATGCGGCATGCGGGCCATAAAAGGCGCCATTGAAAAGATCGAAATCGCGAACGGGAAGGTCAACTATCAGACCATCGGAAAGGCGCCCGCCCGCGGCATTTGCGGATCCGGCCTTATCGACTCTATTCATGAACTGGTGAGAAACGGGATCATCGGTGCCGACGGCAAGTTTCACCGCACCCTGAAGGACGACCGCCTGGCCGTGGAAGACGACATCCCCCAGTACACCATTGCGTATGGTGAAGAAACGGAAACGGGAGAGCCCGTGGTCATCACCGAATCAGACATCGATAACCTCATGAAATCAAAGGGTGCGGTCTTCGCGGCCATCAAATCCCTGGTGGATTACATCGGTCTCTCCTTTGACCAGATTGATACGTTCTACGTGGCAGGCGGGTTCGGGAACTTTTTGAACATCCCGAAGGCGGTATCCATCGGCCTCCTGCCCGACATCCCCCGGGAAAAGATCCAGTTCATCGGGAACAGTTCCCTGACCGGGGCACGCATGTCGCTGCTCTCTGAAGGCGCCCTTGAAAAATGCGTGAACATTTCGAGATCCATGACAAATATTGAACTTTCCAATTACCAGCCATTCATGGACGAATACATAGCCGCCCTCTTTCTGCCCCACACCGACCGGAAGCTTTTTCCCTCCGTCACCTATTGAGGGGGTGTCGTTCGTCCATCGCCATGGCCTCTTCATGTCGGGAGCGTATGCAGGGCGAAAGGCATGATCGGACATAGGGCGCAACGTCATGGTGGTGACCTTTCGAGCGCCCCCTCCTCCGCGACTGATTCTCCTCCTGCAGGCGAGGGCATCAGGAGGTCCCTCGAGGCACGTCCGGAGAAAAACCGGGTGAATCAAAACCTCTATGAATGAGCAGGCATAAGGAGACAAGACCTATGGCTGATAAGAATTCAGGGGAAGCGGCACTCGTTACGTATGAAAGGGAAGGCCATGTGGGATTTATTACCCTCAGAAGACCCGAAAAACGAAATGCCCTTACCCTGGCCATGTGGAAGACGCTCAATGATGCCATAGGCTCGGCAGAGAAGGACAGGGAAGCGAGGGTCGTTCTTCTCCAGGGAGAGGGAAAATCCTTCTGCGCGGGCCTGGACCTGAGCCCTGACAACGAACTGGCCTCCATTATGGGAGGCACGCCGGGGGCTGGGCAAAAAACAAGCCTTTTTGGAATAATCAGGGATCTCCAGGCGATCCATATCCGGCTGGAATGCCTTCCACAACCAACTATTGCTGTCATCCACAGCCACTGCCTGGGAGCCGGCCTCGAGCTGGTTCTCTGCTGCGATATGAGACTGTGTTCGGCTGATGTGCAGTTCGCCCTGCCGGAGGCAAAGCTTGCCATCATCACGGACGTGGGCGGGCTTCAGCGTCTCCCGAAAATCGTGGGACCCGGACACGCGAGGGAAATCGCTTTCAGGGCCCACAGATTTGACGCCGGCAAAGCGCGCTCCATTCAACTGGTGAACCATGTCTATCCCGACAAAGAGACCCTGTTCGTCGAAGCACGCAAAATTGCCGGAGAAATAGCTGCAAACCCACCGCTCGCTGTCCAGGGCGCCAAGGATGTCATGCTCTTTGACGATCACGCCAATTTAGAAGAATCTCTTCGCTACAATGCAGCAAGGTCGTGCATGATCCTTCCCTCGGAAGACCTTTTCGAGGCGGTATCGGCATACACGCAGAAACGCAAGGGCACCTTCAAAGGGGCATAGGGAGGAGAAAAAATGAACTCGAAAGCGGTCATCACCTGCGCCCTGACAGGAGTGCTCACCGATCCCGCGGTTCACCATGTGCCTGTCACACCCGAGGAAATGGCAGAACAGGCGGCCCAGGCGTTCAACGCGGGGGCATCCATTGTCCATTGTCATTTCAGGAACCAGGGAAAGGGGAAAGGACACCTTCCTTCCTGGGACCTTGAGACGGTTGGCGCCATTCTCGCCGCCATAAAGCAGCGGGTGCCGGAAATAATCATATGTATGAGTACGGGAGTAGTGGGACCCGATATATCAGGCCCGGCAGCGTGCCTTGAGACATTCAAGCCCGAGATGGCAGCGTGCAACGCGGGGTCTCTCAATTATCTGAAACTCCGATCCGACGGATCCTGGGCCTGGCCGCCAACCCTTTTTGACAACCCGGTGGAAAAGATACAGGGATTTCTCCGGGTGATGAAGGCCAACGAAATCGTTCCCGAATTCGAGTGCTTTGACTCGGGTATTGTCAGGAGTGTCGCGCTCTTCAAAAAGAACGGCATGTTCGAGGGAAATGCCCATATTTCCCTGGTCATGGGCGTGGCAAGCGGCATGCCGTCAAAGCCCGGGTGGCTTCCCCTGCTGATCGAGGAGATGCCTGAGGGCGCACACTACCAGGTGATTGCCATCGGGAGGAAAGAGGTGTGGGATCTCCACCGCCGATGCGTTGAATTGGGAGGAAACGTGAGGACCGGACTGGAAGACACCTTCTACCTGCCGAACGGCGAGAAAGCGAAAAATAACGGGGTGCTCATCGAGGCCCTCGCGCGTATCGTCCGGGAGGTGGGCCGGGACATTGCGAACCCTGCGGAGGCCAGGCAGATCCTTGGCCTGAGATCAACGTAGACACCGATGCTGAAGCAGTATATCTCATGCTGCCGCGGGAGCTCAAGAGAAAACACCAGGACAAACAAGGAGGGAAGAGAATGGCCTTAAACCTGGAAGCCGTCGGCAAACCCCTCGGCCCGGTAAGAAAGGAGTATACCTGGAAAGATGTGGTCTTGTACGCCCTGGGCGTTGGCGCAGGTTTTGATGAACTTGAATACTGTTTTGAACAATACCTCAAAGTGATCCCCAGCTTTTCCATTGCCGGCGTGTTCGAATTCCTGGCAGAGGTAGGGATGAATTCCAACGCGGACCTTTCCGGGATTCTCCACGGGGAACAGGATATCTTTTTCCACAACACCATACCCGCCGAAGGAACGCTGAGTACGGAAGGGCGTATTACACACATGTTCGACAAGGGTGCGGACAAGGGGGCACTGGTCGTGGCCGAGGCCGAGACATATCACTCAAACGGCCGAAAGCTCTTTACCAATATTTTCACCTTGTTTTGCAGAAAAGACGGGGGGTTCGGGGGAAATCCCGGTCCCAACGAAAAAGTGGCGTTTCCTGACAGACCTCCGGACCATGAAGAACACGCCGTTCCTTCCCCTGATCAGCCGCTCCTGTACCGGTTGTCAGGAGATATATTCCAGCTTCACGCAGACCCTGACTTTGCAAAGGCCAGCGGTTTCCGGAAACCCATCATGCACGGGCTCTGCACCCATGGATATGCCTGCAGGGCCGTCATAAAGCATCTTTTTCCCGGCGAACCCGAGCGCATGACAAGATTCAGGGTCCGCTTCTCCCGGACCCTTTATCCCGGCACCCCCATTGTCACCCAGATATGGAAGAAAGAGGAAGGCAAAGCCCTTTTCCAGACGATCAATGGCGAGAACAACGACGTGGTGATCGACGGGGGCATTGTGGAATGGCTGAGCCCGGAAGAACTCGAAAGCCGGGAAAGCCTGGGAGGAATCCGGTTTGACGACAGGGTGGCGATCGTGACCGGCGCGGGCGCCGGATTGGGGCGCGCCTACGCCATGGAACTGGCCAAGAGGGGTGCGAAGGTCGTGGTAAACGACCTCGGCGGGACCAGGGACGGCACCGGGGTCGGCTCCAGTGGTCCTGCAGACCGGGTGGTGGAGGAGATCCTTGGAATGGGGGGGAAGGCCGTTGCCAGTTATCACTCTGTGGCGACCCCGGAGGGGGGGCAGGCCATTGTAGACGCTGCGGTCAAGGCCTTTGGGAAACTGGATATCGTCATCAACAACGCCGGTATCCTCAGGGACAAGACCATCATAAAGATGGAACCCGACAACTGGGATGCGGTCATGGATGTGCACCTCAAGGGCGCGTACAACGTGACGAGACCGGCCTTTATCAGGATGCGCGAAAACAGGTACGGCCGCATCATATTTACGACCTCCGCATCCGGACTTTATGGAAACTTCGGGCAGGCAAACTATGCCGCCGCCAAGATGGGCCTCGTGGGCTTCATGAACACCCTGAAACTGGAGGGTGAAAAACACAATATCAAGGTAAACACCGTGGCCCCTGTGGCAGCCACGAGACTCACGGAAGACATCCTTCCTCCTGATCTAAAGGAAAAACTCAAACCCGAATTCGTGGCCCCGCTGGTGCTCTATCTCTGTTCCGAGCAGTGTCCGGTGACCGGGGCCATATACAATGCGGGCATGGGCTACTTCAACCGGGTCGTCGTGAGGACGGGCCCGGGCTCGGTCGTGGGAAACGGGATTGAAGCCCCGTCTCCCGATGAGGTGGCCGCCTCCATGGACAAGATCAGGTCCCTCGAAGGGGCCGCGGAATATCCCAACGCCACGGCGGCCTTCAGCCCCATGCTGGATGCGTTCAAACCCAAAAAGCAGGAGACAGGCCGCGACTCAGGAACCGGGCTCAGCGTGAAGGCCGTCTTTGACGGGCTCCCGGGAGCTTTCCAGGCAGACAAGGCGGCCGGGGTGAACGTTGTATTTCAGTTCAATATCTCCGGAGCCACGGGCGGTTCATGGTACGTGACTGTCAAGGACGGCGACTGCCGGGTCGATGAAGGGACCTATGATAGGCCCACCACAACCATAGAGATGGGCGACGATGATTTTGTGAAGATGATCTCCGGTGAGTTGAAGGCCATGGCCGCCTACACGGGCGGGAAGCTCAAGATCGGCGGGGACCTCATGAAGTCTCAGCTCATTGAAAAGCTGTTCACCTTTTAGAGTTAAGAGTGTCTATAGTGAGCTAAAATGATCTAAAGTTGAGGAGGATTACCCATGATCGGCATCACTTCCTTCGGCGGTTATATCCCGAGACTGCGCCTCAACCGCATGAGCATCTTTCAAAGCATGGGCTGGTTTGCCCCGGCCGTCGTCATGGTTGCCCAGGGGGAGCGCTCCTTCTGCAACTGGGATGAAGACGCCTTGACAATGGCGGTGGAGGCATCGCGCGATTGCCTCAAGGGGGTTGACAGATCCGCCATTGACGCCCACTACCTCTGCTCCACGACGCTTCCCTTTGCAGACAGGTCTTGTGCGGGCGTGGTGAAGACCGCCCTGAACCTGAGGGACAATATTGTCGCGGCCGATTTCACCACCTCCATGAAATGCGGCACCAGCGCTCTGGTCACGGCACTTGAGGCCGTAAAGGGCGGCGACAAACAGAACATCCTGGTAACGGCGTCGGACAAACGGGAAAGCAAGGCAGCATATTTCTACGAGATGTGGTTCGGCGACGGGGCTGCATCCATCCTCGTCGGGAACAGTGATGTGATCGCGGAGTTCAAAGGGAGCTATTCCGTTTCCTATGACTTCGTGGATCATTACCGCGGGTCCTGGACAGAGTATGACTACATGTGGGAGGAACGCTGGATCCGGGACGAGGGGTATTCCAAGATCATCCCCGAGGCGGTTTCAGGGCTTTTCAACAAGCTCTCCATCTCCATGGAGGACGTGGACACCTTCGTATTTCCGTGTTTTTTCAGGGCGGAACACCGCAAGATCGCCGGGAAACTGGGGGCCGTTCCCGAGAAGGTCGTGGACAACATGCACGAGGTGTGCGGGGAGACCGGAGCAGCCCATCCGTTTGTCATGCTTGTTTCAGCGCTTGAAAAGGCCAAACCCGGGGACCGTATCCTGGTTGCCGGTTTCGGCCAGGGGTGCGACGCCCTCTACTTCCGGGTGACCGACCATATCCAAAACCTCGGACCGCGCAGGGGAATCAACGGAAGTCTTGAAAATAAGAAAACCATTGACAACTACCCGAAGTTCCTAAAATTCAGGGACCTCATAAAGACAGAAACGGGCATCAGGGCGGAGGCCCCCACCCAGACCGCCATGACGGTCCTGTGGAGGAAAAGAAAGATGCTCACGGGTTTGATCGGGGGCAGGTGTACCAGGTGCGGGACCCCGCAGTTTCCCAAAATGGATATCTGCGTCAACCCGGAGTGCAACGCGCTCAACACCCAAGAGGACTATCCCTTCGCCGATGAACCGGCTTTTATCAAGAGCTTTACGGGTGACCTCCTGGCCGTATCCATTGATCCGCCCGCTGTCTACGGGATGATCCAGTTTGAAGAGGGTGGCCGGTTCATGGCCGATTTCACGGACTGTGAACTGGGAGATGTCCGGGTCGGACAGAAGGTCGGCCTTCAGTTCAGGAGGAGACTCGTGGACAGAACCCGGGGTTTTTCCGGGTATTTCTGGAAGGCCGTTCCAATTCCGGGCAGCGCTCCGGAAAGAAAGCCAAGGGAAGGCGTGCGATTTGACGGCAGGGTTGCCATCGTGACGGGAGCGGGAGCAGGATTGGGACGCATCTACGCCCTGGAACTGGCCAGGAGGGGCGCTAAGGTCGTGGTCAATGACCTGGGCGGGGCCAGGGATGGCGCCGGAGAAGGCTCCAAGGCCCCTGCAGACCAGGTGGTCGATGAAATCCTCGCCTTGGGGGGTGAGGCCGTCGCCAGCTACCAATCGGTCGTCACTCCGGAAGGAGGGCAGACCGTTGTGAATGCTGCGATTGAGGCCTTCGGCAGGGTGGATATCGTGATCAATAACGCCGGCATCTTGCGGGACAAGACCCTTGCCAAGATGGAGCCGGAGAACTGGGATGCGGTCATGGATGTCCATCTCAGGGGGGCCTACAACGTAACGAGACCGAGCCTGATCAGCATGCGGGAAAACAGGTACGGGCGCATCGTGCTGACCACTTCCGCGGCCGGGCTTTACGGCAATTTCGGGCAGGCCAACTACTCGGCCGCCAAGATGGGTCTGGTGGGTTTCATGAATACGCTGAAACTGGAGGGTGAAAAGCACAATATCAGGGTGAACACCGTCGCCCCCATGGCAGCCACAAGACTTACCGAGGATATCCTTCCCCCCGACCTCCTGGCGAAACTCAAACCCGAATTTGTGGCGCCGCTGGTGCTCTACTTCTGCTCTGATCAGTGCAAAGACTCAGGCCTCGTCATAAATGCGGGCATGGGCTACTTCAACCGTGCGGCTATTCTGACCGGGCAGGGAGCGGTCGTGGGGGGCGGGACCGCCATACCGACCCCGGACGATATCCACAGAAACTGGGAGGCAATCAATGACCTCGGAAAGGCCGCGGAGTACCCCAATTCCACGGCCGCCTTCGGCCCCATGCTTGAGGCGTTCGATCCAGGGAAAAAGAAATCGAACGGGGGGACCTCACCGGGCAGGCTCACGGTCAAGGCCATCTTCGACGGCCTTCCGGACGCCTTCCGGGCCGACAGGGCTGCCGGGATCGAGGTGGTGTTCCAGTTCGTCATCTCAGGTCCGGAGGGCGGTTCCTGGTATGCAGCCATACAGGAAGGCAGTTGTGAAGTGAGCGAGGGGACCCATGGCAATCCCACCAGTACCATCAAGATGGCCGACGTTGATTTCGTGACGTTGATAAAGGGAGAGCTCAATGCCATGTCCGCCTTTACTTCCGGAAAACTCCGCGTTGAAGGGGACCTCATGAAATCCCAGCTCGTTGAAAAGCTGTTCAAGTTCTGACGGAGGAATGCATATGGCAACAGGTATCAGAGACAAGGTGGCGATCATCGGCATGGGCTGTACGCGCTTCGGTGAACGATGGGATGTGGGGGCCGAGGAACTGATGGTGGAGGCCTTCACCGAGTGCATGCAGGATGCCGGGATCGAAAGGGACGAGATCCAGGCGGCATGGCTTGCGACCTGCATGGAAGAGATCAGTGTGGGAAAAAGCGCTCTTCCCCTGTCAACTACGTTGCGATTGCCGTTTATCCCGGTAACCAGGACCGAAAACTTCTGCGCAAGCGGGACCGAGGCCTTCCGGGGGGCGGTCTACGCCGTGGCCTCCGGTGCCTATGACGTCGCACTGGCGCTCGGCGTTGAAAAGCTGAAGGATACCGGGTACGGAGGGCTGCCGAACCCCGGTTCGGACTGGGGATCACTGGCCTGGTTGTGGTGGCCGAACGTGACCGCACCCGGCGCATTCGCGCAGCTCGCCACCGCATACGCCGCGAAATACAATATCCAGGATGATGTCTTGAAAAGGGCCATGGCCCACGTATCAGTAAAAAGCCATGCAAACGGCACGCTCAACCCCAAGGCGCATCTCCGGAAGAAGGTGACCGAAGAACAGGTCATGGGAGCGCCTGTCATCGCACATCCCCTGGGCCTGTTTGATTGCTGCGGAGTAAGCGACGGGTCGGCCTGCGCCATCGTGACCACCGTCGAGAAGGCAAAGGCCATGGGCAGGAAGGACTTTGTCTCGGTGAAGGCCCTGCAGATCGCCTTGAGCAACGGGGAAGAGATGGGGTACAACAGGTGGGACGGAGATCACTTCATATCCGCCGACCGGTGCAGCACAAAGGCCTACGAAGAAGCCGGGATCAGGGACCCGAGAGAGGAAATTAGCATGATGGAGGTCCATGACTGCTTTTCCATCACCGAACTCGTGACCTACGAGGATCTCCACATTTCGGAACGGGGGCAGGCAGTGAAGGACATCATGAACGGATTCTATGACCGGGAGGGCCGAGGCGTCCCTTGCCAGGTGGACGGGGGGCTCAAATGTTTCGGTCATCCGATTGGGGCATCCGGACTGCGCATGCTGTACGAAATGTATCTCCAGCTGAACGGCAGGGCGGGCGAACGCCAGATCGACAACCCCAGATACGGACTCACCCACAACCTGGGAGGAGTGCCCTTCATGAACGTATGCAGCATTGCCATCATAGGAAAATACGGAGATTAGGGCTCGGGCTGGAGGCCCCAAATCCACCATCTAATTTGCGCATCATGAGTTTCACCGGGTGATTTGGCGAAATTCCTGATCATCAGCAAGGCATCAGATGCAAGGCGCCAAGGAGCGACGACTGAGTCGCATAAACAATACGACGCAAGGAGAAGCGAGCGAAGGCAACGCCGCAGATGATGCCTTGATGGTGGATCAGGGGAGGCTGCTTATGCTCGAGATCAGGCCGCTAATGAATTCGTCCGCGGAAGAGATCCTTGCCTTCAAGACCTGCTGCAGCTTCAATGCCTGGGATCAGAATCTCGAGATCATGGTGAAGAACAACGGCGACCGGCCGATCGTGGTCACGAGCTGTTTTGACCTCGAAAGAGATGAGGGGGTGAGACGCTTCGATACACTGCTGCCCAGCGGCAACCAGAGGATCGGACCCGGGCAGTTCATCTGCTTTTACTGCTTCATGGATGAGCAGGTATGGAATCAAGCGAAACGCATGGTCTTTTTCGATACTGAGGGGAACAGGTATCCCGTGTCCATCCTTTCTGAATGAAGGTGTCTTTGCCGTCACCCGGTACCGGTCCCGCGGGAAGGAGAAAAACATGGACGTGATCCAGTACAGCCAGGAACACAATATATTCAGAGACGCCGTCAGGAAATTCTTTGAAAAGGAAGTGACCCCCCATATTGAAGAATGGGAGGAGGCTGGTATTGTTCCCAGGAGCGTCTGGAAAAAGATGGGGGATCAGGGCTTCCTGTGCACCGATGTGGCTGAGGAATACGGCGGTGCGGGCGGTGACTTCCTCTATTCGGTCATCCTGACCGAGGAACTGGGGAAGACCGGATTTACCGGCCTGGCCGCGCCGCTCCACAGCGATATAATTGTCCCGTACATAACATCCTATGCCCCGGAAGAGCTCAAACAGAAGTACCTGCCCGGGTGCGTTTCAGGAGATATCATAACGGCCGTGGCCATGACGGAACCGAACACCGGGAGCGACTTGGCGGCCATCAGGACCGGCGCCGTTGAAGACGGGGACGACGTGGTCATCAACGGGCAGAAGACATTCATCAGCAGTGCTCTCAACTGCGACCTCGTGGTCCTGGCAGCCAGAGACCCTGCCATCGAAAATCCGTACCAGGCAATTGATCTCTACCTGGTGGAGGCGGATACTCCCGGTTTTGAGAAGGGAAAGAAGATACGGAAGGTGGGCTGGCACGCCCAGGACACTGGAGAGCTCTTCTTCAACGATTGCAGGGTCCCCAAGGCCAATCGGCTGGGACGGAAGGGGGGCGGCTTCCTCATGCTCATGGAAAAGCTCCAGCAGGAAAGGCTCATGTGCTCCATCATAGGCCAGGTGGCCGCTGAGCGGATGCTTGAAATGACCATAGCCTATTGCAAAGAGAGGACCGCCTTCGGCCGGCCCATCTCCAAGTTTCAGAATACTCAATTCAGGATCGTGGAAATGGCCACGGAGATAAAGCTGGGCAGGGCCTTTCTGAATCAATTGATCGTGGACCACATGGAGGGCAGGAACATCGTGGTGGATGTGTCCATGGCAAAGTACTGGATTTGTGAAATGGCCATGCGTGTGGCCGACGGGTGCGTGCAGCTCCACGGGGGATACGGCTACTGTGAGGAATATCCCATCGCGAGGGCCTGGAGAGACGCGCGGGTCCTGTCCATATTCGCGGGCACCAGTGAAATCATGAAGAATATCGCGGCCAAATTCATGGGTCTCTAGCCCTGATTTCTCATCGGGTCAGAGGAACCGGATTCCTTTGAAGAGGCCGCCGGGATTCACTTCCACAGCCTCTTTCATTTTAATGACGTAGTCGGGCCGCACCTCGTCCCGCCACCTTGGATAGCCTCCCTGCCAGACATAGAGAAGAAGGGCTTGAAACGATTCCCGCTTGAATCTGTATTCCCCGAAGCCCACCTCCTCTTTTCCCGGGTGCAGAAAGACAGGGATCTCTATCTGAACGGAGTAGTCCCTCATGAGTCCTTCGACCAGGTTCCTGGTCCTGTACCCATCGGGGTTCTGCTTAAAGTCTTCCTGTTGTTCCGGGAACGGGAATGATTTGTAAAGTTCGCCGATGAACCCGCCGAACCGGACACCGTGGATGGCCCCCATCAGGTCCCCGATATCTTCACGCCGGCGGATGTGAAACACCGGCCACCTCGTTTCAAGGAGTTGTTCGGCTTCCTCCCCGGCCAGAGAGGAAATCCACCCGCAGAAATCCGCAGCAAAGAAAAAGTAGTGCTCCAGCAGCAGCATGTCGGATTCAATGTTGAAAAATCCGAACGCGACGGTTCCGTGACTGATGGATTCAAAAGCGAGCGGCATGCTCTTTACCCTCCTTGCCCGGATTATCAGCCAACCCAAAGCACACGCAATAAAGTGCGTCGTTGCTGTCCAAGAGAGTGTTCTTATAGACCTTTAAGGCTATTGTATCATTTGGTCAAGTGCTTAGATCCGCTGTTTTGAATTCGCATAATCTACGGGTTCCAGTCAACGCTCCCGGGTAAGGACGCCGCCCGTAGGAGCAAGCTCCTGCTTGCGAACGCTTTCAGTCTACCCCGGGAAGTAGCCCGTGTAGGAGCGGCCTCCCGGCCGCGAACTGTGTTTCAATCCACGCCCCCGCATGGAGGGCGACGCGTTTTCGTAGGAACCCACGTTGGTATGAGTGGGTTTCAATCCACGCCCTCGCATGGAGGGCGACTTACCGGTGTAGAGGCCTGGAGAGGATATCCGCCAACCTTTTCCGGACGCCGGGAGATAATTTCTTGACCACGAGTATACGTTCCAGTGGATCCTTGATCATCTGCAAGGGACATTGTTCGAGGAATCGCAAAATCTCAGAGATCCACTGTCTTGTCGTGTTATTGGAGGGTGTGAGACCAAGCTCTTCGATGAGAATCTTCGCAATGGACGACCTGTCTTTCCAGCAGTCGAGGTGCCGGAGAATTTTCCTCTTGAGGTGCACCGCTTCTATATTTGCCGGAGGAGGCAGAGACGAGAGAAACCGAAACAGCGCCTGGAACGCGGCAGGATTCTCAAGAGCGATCATCGCGCCGAGGCTGGAAATGCCCGCATCACGTTCTCCTGAACGTCTACTCTCCAGTTGTTTCACATACTGGTCCATGGGCAAGGTTTTCCAGTCAATCCATCTCACCCTTTCTTCGAGCATGGCTCTCTCCAGTGTCTCAGGTGTCAGTTCCCCGCTCTCTCCCAGCCGGCGCAGCTCCTGCCCAAAAGGACTGTCGTCTTCGATCTCGATAATTTCCGATTCCTGAAAATCCGAACACGCGGGCCTATCGCCTACGAACTGCTTCTTCTCCAACAGCGACTGACAATGGTCCGGAATCAATCCTTCCAACAGCTCATCAATGAACGGATCAAACGCCTCATCGTTCAAGCAAATGCCGAATTCGGTTAGCTCTCCAAAGGGAAAAGGCAGAAAAGCGCTGCAATCGCTACAGACCTTCTTCATTCTATCTCCTTCTTGAGTCCCCTAAATAGGATGGGGTACGCAGTCGGGGCGGGGTCCATCGGCTACCATATATTGAGCCTGGTTTTCTTGAAAGGGCTCGTCTGGAGCAAGTCCTGACGGGAGGCATTCTTAGTAAATGTGCGGGAAAATATCAAGGATAGTTCTTTACCGCCCTCGGTGAGTTTAGAGCCTTTGAAATCCCCCGGCCCTTCTTTTATGCCAAAGGGAGGGAAGCTTGGAGGGAACGCGAGCGCTTTGATTCCTCATCCTCGTGTTATCGGATTTCCGAAAATGGACTCTGCAATCCGCTCAATGGAAACTCCAACGCCCATTCTCTCCATCCTTCCACTTCTTTTCAACTCTTGGCTCGACTCAAGCAAAGCACCAGAAAAGCGGAGTCGTTGTGTACGCTATTGACATAATGTAAAATATGTCTATAATGATGACATCATTCAACGGGAATGATGGAGGGTCTTAAATGGCGAAACATATCGGCGCAAGAGAAGCCAGGAGCAAGTTTTCAGACCTTATCGGAAGCGTTCGTTTCGGCAAGGAAGAGGTCATTGTAGAACGGTCCGGGAAACCCATGGCTGCTATGATCCCGATAGAGCTATATGAAAGGCTCGTTGCAGAAAAGCGTGCCCGTTTTGAAGTGCTGGATAGGATCCGTTCCCATTTCCCAGATATCCCGCCGGAAGAGATTGACAGCGATGTCGCCGACGCCGTCTCAAAAGTGAGGAGCGGGCGTGCTGCGAGTCGTTCTTGATACGAACGTTTTTATCAGCAGCCTTCTGAACAAGACCGGGGCACCGGCGCGGATACTGAACGCGTGGCGTGCCGGCGAGTATCTCCTGGTAACCTCGCCTCCAATTATAGACGAAATCAAAGCCGTCCTTGAGCTGCCGCGCATCAGGGAAAAGTACGCCTTGACCGACGAGGATATCCGACAGCTTTTAGATCTCCTTGAAAAAGACACCATCCTCGTTCCCGGCCTCTCGCATGTCAATAACGTCATCCCTCAGGATCCGACCGATCATATATTTCTGTCCGTTGCCCTTGATGCCGGAGCCGATGCCGTCGTCTCCGGAGACCGGCATCTCTTAAGCCTGAAGGCATTTGAGGGCATCCCGATCATGGCTGTACGGGAGTTTCTGGACCTTCTTGCAGAGCGGAAGATGCGCTGAGCCTCACTCATCCCTCTAATGCCCCCGGAGAATTCGACACCTCCGCCGCTTCAACGGCAAAAAGGTTGATTTCGACCACGGCGGATCTTGTTTCTAATGACCCTGGTTGCATGTTGCTTCGTGTGCGTCTATGAGGCATTTATCATTGAACGTCCGTAGGCATGGTGACTTCCGGGAACCGGTCAATTCCGCAAAGGATGGTTGTATTGCTTGAGTTGCTTGCGTAAATCGGATGGAGTATGCAGTCGGCGGGAATCATCGGCTACTATATATTCAGCCTGGTTTTTTTTGAAAGGGCTCATCCAGGACGAGTCCTACCTGGAGGTATTTTTAGTAAATCTACGGGAAAAATTCAAGAGCTTTTCTCTATCGCCCTCGGTGGGTTTAAGGTTTTCGAAATCCCTCCCGGCCTCCCTTTGCGAAAGGAAGGAGAGTGTGGTGACTATATCAGATCATTGAGGAATCGGTGAGCGGAGCAAATACGGATTCCCTCTTTAGTCATCAAATCCAAATCTTTTTCAAGCACAACCTGGACCGCCGACATGGCAGGGAAACGCCTCTTGAGATATCTCAGGGAAAGTGTGGGATCTCTTTCAGCGATCTTGCATTCGACGCATTGGACCGGCTTCCCGTTTTCCACAAGGACGAAGTCCACTTCTCTTTTGTCGACATCTCTGAAATACCGAAGCTCTATGTCTCTCCCTTCGGTATCCTGCAAATAGAAGCACCACTTCAGCAGGTGGCACGCCACGAGATTCTCAAAGCGAGCCCCCATATCACGGATAACGGTCCAATCAAGATGATAATGCTTGGTCTCTTTCTTTACGGCCCGAATCTTAGGTGCTCCGAAAGGATAGCTCGATGTAGCGGGAAATGTATTCGGCCATATTTTAATCTTTATCGTGAAATGGGCGCGATTAATTTACGATGCATGTTAATTTATGAGTAAAACAAAATCAAGACAATCTTCCATCGAGGATATTGACATCGCTAGGCCTGAAGGGCTTTGGTTCGTCTGAACGCCGCACATGAAAACACGGACAAGCAGAGATCTACGGCAAGAAAAAGCATCTGCCGGTGTTTGACACAGAGGGGTCAATAGTTTATGTTGATTGCATTGAGATCGTGGTTATATTTAGTTTTTTGGCATTTGAGATTGTGCTGATGTAAACACGCTCAATCGGGATATTGTTTCAGTGAAGGAGAAAAAATATGAAGGTAGAGAGTACAAACGGAATGTTCACGGGCGCGTCAAAATATGTCCTGGACGAGGAGCTGGCAAAAATCGTCAATATCTCCATGGCGCTGGAGATGCCTTTGCTCCTGAAGGGCGAACCGGGAACCGGGAAAACCATGCTCGCCCACGCTATCGCCGAAGCGCTGCATATGCGGCTGATCGTCCTGAACGTGAAGTCCAGCATGAAACTGGTGGAGGCCCTTTATCAGTATGACACACTGACCCGCCTCAATGACAGCCGGTTCGGGGATTCGAGCAGAAACGTCAGCAACATTGAAGATTATATCAGGATGGGGAGAATCGGACAGTCCTTTGTATCGGATGAACGCGTGGTGCTGCTGATCGACGAAATAGACAAGGCCGACACGGACTTCCAGGACGACATGCTGGACGTCCTGGACCAGATGGAATTCGACATCATTGAAATAGACAAGACCATCCGCGCAAAAAACCGGCCGGTGATCGTCATCACCTCCAACGCCAAGAAAGACCTTTCTGACCCCTTTTTGGGACGGTGTAATTTTCACCATATCGCGTTCCCGGAACCGGATATGATGCGGAAGATCGTCACCGTTCATTTTCCGGACATCAGCAGGGACCTGCTCGAGAATTCGGTCAAGGTTTTCTACGGCATGAGGGAATTCCGCGGGGTAGAGAAAAAGCCGGCCACCAGGGAGCTCATAAACTGGATTCGCGCCCTTGAGGCGGACCCGGATTTCAAGGTGAAGAACCTTATCAAGGGGGATATCCCGTATCTTGGGGTCCTCTTCAAGAAGAGCCCGGATTATGCCGTTGCACGCGGCACGGTCTCAAGGATGAGGATCTAAAAGAAAACGATGTTTACGAGCTTTTTCTACCTGCTGCGGCACGTGGGCATTCCGGTGTCGCCAACCTCCTTTCTGAGGCTGCAAAAGGCCCTCCAGGAGGGTCTCATCATCTCCATAGATGACTTTTACACGGCGGCCCGTGCCATCCTCGTCAAGAGCGAACGGTACTTTGATCTCTATGATCAGGTCTTCGCCCACCATTTCGAAGGCGCGGAACTGGAAGAACCTGACGAATTCGAACTCGCGCGCGTGGCCCAGGCGTTGCTGGAAGAATGGCTGAAGAATCCGAAGGAACTGGCCGAAGCGCTCGGGGTCGACGAAGAATCCCTGAGCAAATTGACTCCGGAGGAACTGCTCCAGTACTTCCTGGACCGCCTGAAGGAACAGACCGGGGAGCACCACGGCGGAAGCAAATGGATCGGCACCGGCGGGACGTCACCGGTAGGGCATTCGGGCTTTCATCCCGGCGGCATGCGGGTCGGCGGGGTGTCCCGGAACAAATCCGCCGTCAAAGTGGCCATGGACCGGCGATACAGGGACTACTCCCAGGAGGGTCCCCTGACCCAGGCCCAGATCGGCGAGGCCCTGAAGCGGCTCAGGAATATGATTCCCGTGGGACCCAGAGACGAGATCAATATTGATGAGACCATTTACCAGACCATGAAGAATGCCGGCGAAATAGAGATTGTTTTTGACCGGAGCCTGAAAAACCGCCTCAAGGTGATCCTGGCCATAGACAACGGCGGCTGGTCCATGGATCCTTATGTGGAAGTGGTCCAGACCCTCTTCAATCACGCGAGGGCCCAATTCAAGGAACTCAGGACCTTCTTCTTCCACAATACGATTTACGACAATCTCTGGGAGGACCCTGCACGATACAGGAAGCCCCACAAGGTGGACGAACTGGTGCGCCTGGACCCGGAGACCCGCTTCATAATTGTGGGCGATGCCAGCATGGCGCCCTACGAACTCATGGCGACCGACGGGTCGATTCATATTGAAGAACGTACCTTCAAGCCGAGCCACGAGCGCCTCAGGTTCATCGCGGCCACGTTCCCGTATGCTGTCTGGCTCAACCCCAAAATGGAAGAGGAATGGCCCTATACCCGGACAGTCGGCATGGTCCGGGACATCTTTCCCATGTTCGAACTGACGATAGACGGACTGGAAAAGGCAGTGAATTACATGATGGGAAAGAAGTAAAGAAGCGGCTCGATGACCCGTTATGGAGCAAACTCCTGATATGTTTACCCACGCGATAACCAGGGGACCAGGTCCGGATTTTGCGGCGGGCCTCACGGCTTCGAAACTCGGTACCCCTGGCTACGAATTGATGATACGGCAGCACAGGGCCTATGTGGACACACTCGGGGCCCTAGGCCTGGAAATCATCGAACTGGACCCCCTGCCCGGGTACCCGGACGCTTACTTTGTTGAAGACACTGCTGTCGTCACGCAGGATGTGGCCGTCATCACGAGACCAGGCGCCAGGTCCAGGAGGGGGGAGGAAAAGCTCATCGAACCGGTGCTTGCCCAGTACCGCAGGACCGAACGTATCCTCGCCCCGGCGAGCGTTGACGGCGGCGATGTCCTGGCAGTGGGCGCGCACTTCTTTATCGGCGTCTCCAGTCGTACAAATAAAAAGGGTGCCGATCAGCTCGGCCGTATCCTGGAGAAATACGGCAATACCTGGTCGCCTGTTCGTGTCGAAGCGGGTCTCCACCTCAAATCCAGCGTAAATTTTGTCGGCAACAACACCCTCCTGATTGCTGAGGAATTTGCGCATCTCGATATATTTCAAGGGCATGACGCGATTATCCTCGATAGAGGCGAGGAATACGCCGGGAACACGCTGCTGATAAACGGGACACTCATCATGCCCTCCGGGTTCCCCGGGACAAAGGAGAAGCTGAAGACGCTCGGCCTTGATATTATTGAGCTGGATGTGAGTGAGGCCCGGAAAATGGACGGCGGCCTGACCTGCATGTCCCTCAGATTTTAGGATGGTATCCATGCACAGCCTGTGGATAATCGCAATTGCCGTGTTTCTCTTGAACCTGCCTTTCGGCTTCTGGCGCGCAAGGACAAAAAAATTTTCCCCCTCCTGGTTTCTCGCAGTGCACGTCCCCGTCCCCGGTGTCGTCGCGTTACGGATCTTCTCGGGACTCGGATGGAGGTTCGTCACCTTCCCTGTTCTAATCGGCGCTTTTTTCGCCGGGCAACTCCTCGGAGGGCTCTGGATGGGGAAGCAGAAGCCGGACCCGGATTAACGTCCATGCCCACCCCCTTTCCCACCATGCATGATATCCTTGGTCCGGATGGACTCCTGGCCAGATCCCTCGAGGAATTCGAGTTCCGCGCGTCCCAGGTGGCAATGGCACAGCAGATTGAAGAGGCCCTCATCAGGAAAACCTTCGCGCTCGTGGAAGCAGGAACCGGTACCGGCAAGACCTTCGGCTACCTGGTTCCCCTGATACTCAGCGGGAAAAAGGCCGTTATCTCCACCGGCACCAAGAACCTCCAGGAGCAGATCTACTTCAAGGATATCCCGCTGCTCCAGGCCGCCACCGGCTTGAATCCTGACGCCATGATGATGAAGGGGCGAAGGAACTATCTGTGCCTCCACCGGTATCATCAATTTTTCGCCCAGGAATCCCTGCTGAAAGACCGTGGAAAGGCCCTGCAGGATCGTATGGAAACCTGGTTGGAAGAGACCAGGTTCGCGGATCGCGCCGAACTCCCCTGGCTGGCAGACGATACCTCGCTCTGGGATGAGCTCTCCTGCCCGTCTGATCAGTGCCTCGGCACGAATTGCCTCTACTTTGAGAACTGTTTCCTGAACGAGCTTCGCCGCGAGGCCGCCAGATCAAGAATCATCATCGTTAATCACCACCTCTTTTTCGCGGACCTGAAGATAAAGAGAAGCGGTTTTGGTGAAATCATCCCACGGTTTCAGGTAGTCGTCTTTGATGAGGCCCACAATGTGGAAGAGATTGCGACCGATTACCTGGGAGAAAGCATCAGCACCAATCAGCTTGCTGAACTTGCCGCAGATCTGGAAAGGGAGTTAAAGATTATCCCGAAGGAGGAACGTGCTTCTCTCAACAGGCACCTTTCCGGCCTGAAAACGCAGGTCGAATACCTGACGCGCCGGTTCGACGGCGGTGAAGGCAAGGGAAGACTAGACAGTCCGGCCCTCGAAGAATTGCGACAGAGACCGGGAACCGAAATCAAAAGCACCCTGAAAAAAATTGTGCAGCACCTGCAGGACAGGGCCTTCGAAATGCTTCAATCCTATGGGGTCCGGGCTCAGGAGCTGAATGCCCTTCTGGAAATGGTCTTGGAACCAAAAGATACTGACTGGCTCACCTGGTATGAACAACGGAAAACCGGCATCACTATCCACAGTTCACCGCTCGATATCTCGGAAAGACTCAGGAGTCTCCTCTATGGGCAAGTCGAGACGGTCATCTTTACTTCGGCCACCCTCTCCACCAACGGCACTTTCGACTACATCAAGAGCCGGCTGGGCCTGACTGAGACGATCGAGGGGATCTACCCCTCCCATTTTGATTTCAATAACCGGGCTCTCCTCTATATACCCGGAGACCTGCCCGTCCCCTCTTCTTCCCGTTTTCCTGCCGCCATCGCAAAAAGAATAGTGGATATCCTGGAGAGGAGCGAGGGCAGGGCCCTTGTGCTCTTTACCAGCTATCATAATCTGAATATGGTTTATGCCATTATCAGAGACAAGATCCCGTACGCACTGCAGCGCCAGGGAGACGCACCGCGGTCTGCTCTTCTCGACGCCTTCAGAAGAGATGTTCATTCCGTGCTCCTGGCAACGGGTTCCTTCTGGCAGGGAGTGGATGTCCCGGGAGAGGCCCTGAGCTGCGTTATTATCGACAAGCTCCCATTCGATTCTCCGGGTGATCCCCTGATCGCCGCGAGGATCGAATCGATCAAGTCCCGGGGCGGGAATTCATTTTTTGAATACCAGGTGCCTTCAGCAATTATTTCACTAAAACAGGGTTTGGGCCGATTAATAAGAAAGGCCACGGACAGGGGACTGCTTTCTGTGCTTGACAACCGGATCAACACGAAACCTTACGGAAAACTGTTTATCGAGAGCCTTCCGAAGATACCGCTCACCCATGACCTGGCTGATGTCGCCCGTTTTTTTGGAAAGGAGACAGGAAAATCTTTGGCCTGATAAAGGCAAAGGTCCTGGCGGTCCCGGCAAGAATCTGATAGGAGTCTGACATGGCGTATAAAGATTTGAACGAATTCATCGGGGTGCTGGAAGAAAAGGGAGAGCTGATCCGGGTCACGGAACCCGTGGATACCTACCTGGAAATAACGGAGATAACCGATCGCGTCTCCAAAAAAAACGGGCCGGCGCTTCTCTTTGAGAAGGCCAAGTCCCGGTCCGGGAACCCGGTCCTGATCAATGCATTTGGTTCACTCGACCGCGTGAAGCTTGCCCTCGAAGTTCAGTCGCTCGACGCCCTGGCAGCGGACATCCTGTCCTTCCTGGAAACGGAAAAGGCGGAAGGGATACTGGACAAACTGAAGCTCATCCCAAAATTGAACAAGATTAACGCCGTCTTTCCCAAGACGGTCAAGAACGCACCCTGCCAGGAAGTGGTCCTGGAGGGGGACCGGATAGACCTGGGGAGCCTCCCGGTGCTCCACTGCTGGCCGAGGGATGGAGGTCCGTTTATCACTCTTCCCCTTGTGGTGACCAGGGACCCTGAAAGCGGAAAACGTAACCTGGGGATGTACCGTCTCCAGGTGTTCGACAAGAATACCACCGGCATGCACTGGCATACCCATAAGGGCGGGGCCCAGCATTATCGGATTGCAGAGGAGATGGGCATCGATTTTCCGGTTTCCGTGGCCATCGGTCCGGATCCTGCCCTCACCTATGCGGCCACCGCGCCCCTGCCCGATGATCTGGATGAGTACCTTCTTGCAGGGTACCTCAGGAAAAAGCCCGTGGAACTTGTCCGGTGCAAGACCAATGATCTCATGGTGCCGGCAAACGCCCAGTATGTCCTGGAGGGGTACGTAAACCCGGCCGAGCGACGCAGGGAAGGACCGTTCGGGGATCATACCGGATTTTATTCCCTGGAGGACGACTATCCCGTTTTCCATGTCACCTGTATGACCTCCCGGAGAGATCCCATATACCAGACCACCATTGTCGGACCTCCTCCCATGGAAGACGCCTGGCTGGGAAAGGCAACGGAAAGGCTTTTCCTGCCCTTCATCAGGAAGCAGCTCCCGGAAGTGGTTGATATGAACCTTCCCATCGAAGGAGTATTTCACAACATGGCTTTTGTTTCCATCGACAAACGCTATCCGGGTCACGCCAGGAAGGTGATCCATGCGCTGTGGGGGATGGGACAGATGATGTTTGCGAAGATGATCTTCATCTTTGATAGGGAGGTGAACGTTCAGGATCTTTCGGAGGCCCTGTGGTATATGGGCAATAATGTGGCCCCCAAAAGAGACATCAGTTTTGCTGAAGGCCCCATGGATGTCCTTGATCATGCAGCCGAGATGCCTCTCTACGGCAGCAAGATGGGGGTGGATTGCACGAGGAAATGGCCGGGAGAGGGGTTTACAAGGGAGTGGCCCGACGTCATTTGCATGGATCCGCAGGTCAAGAGGAAGATCGATCTGCTCTGGCCCAAACTGGGCCTGGACAAATGAAAGGAGCTCATAATGATCAGGATCACCTGTTTGGGAGCCGCCGGATCCGTAACCGGGTCCTGTTATTTTGTGGAGAGTCCGGGAGGCAAAAAGGTCCTCGTGGACTGCGGGCTTTTCCAGGGCGGGAGACAGATGGAGGCCCGGAACTGGGAGAACTGGGGTTTTGACCCCTCCCAGATAGATACCCTGTTCCTGACCCACGCCCATATCGATCACTCGGGGAGGATCCCCAAGCTGGCAAAAGATGGGTTCAAGGGCCGCATTATCACCTCGCCACCCACCGCCGAACTCTGTAATCCCCTGCTGCTGGACTCGGCGCATATCCAGGAGATGGACGCCGAATGGCAGTCAAGAAAAAACAGGCGCCAGTCGAAAAACGAGATCATGCCCCTTTACACCGTCGAGGAAGCCGAGGCGTGTCTTTCCCTCTTTTCACCGGTGGAACGAGACCGGATCATCGAGATCGGATCCGGAATCAAGGCGCGGCTCAGAAACGCCGGGCACATCCTGGGCTCTTCCATCCTGGAACTCTGGATTGAGGAAGACCGGGAATCCCTGAAAATCGTTTTCTCAGGAGACCTCGGGAGAAAAGATCAGCTCATCGTTCAGGATCCCCACGAGATCTTCAACGCCGACTATCTCTTCCTGGAATCCACCTATGGAAACAGGCAGCACCGCACTTTTGAGGACAGCAAGCTGGAACTGCTGGAAGCAATACAGTACAGCACCTCTCACAACGAAAAGATCATGATTCCCGCTTTTGCGGTGGAGAGAACCCAGGAAATCCTCTACGTTCTGGGAGAATTTCAAAGGCAGGGGACGCTGCCTGACATTCCGATCTATCTTGACAGTCCTCTCGCCATAAAGGCCACGGAAATCTTCCGCAGGAACAAAAAATACTACGATAAAGAGGCACGGGCTATCGTCGATGAAGGCTTTGATCCGTTTGATATGCCCAACCTCAGATTCACGCCTACCACGAAGGAATCCATAGCGATCAACGAAAAAGCGGGATCGGCAATCGTGATTGCCGGGAACGGCATGTGCACGGCAGGCCGTATCAAGCATCACCTGAAGCATAATTTGTGGCGTCCCGGGGCGAGCCTGCTTATTGTCGGATACCAGGCCAATGGAACCACGGGAAGGCGCATTGTTGAGGGGGCAAAGCACACAAAAATATTCGGGGAAAACGTCTCGGTCCGCGCGAAGGTCTTCACCATCGGAGGCTTTTCAGCCCACGCTGATCAGAACGACCTCCTGGAATGGGTCGGGCATTTTGAGACCAGGCCCCGGGTATTCCTCATCCATGGAGAGCCTGCGGCGTGCCAGGCCCTGGGAGACAAGATCAAGGAAATCTATCACCTCGACACCCATGTCCCGCTCTGGAAGGAACGACTCATGCTCAAGCCCAAGGAAGTCTCCTTGGAGGCCCCGGAGACCCGGGAACCGGAACCCGACATGGAAACACTGCTTCTCAATGAAGTCATCGATCTCGAAAAGCAGTTAAAGGCCTTGAAAAAGCGGGTCAAGAGGGCCGCAGCGCAGAATAAGCTGACAGGGGACGAGTTGGATCAACTCAAATACCTCCAGGAGGAACTACGGACTGTCCTGGAGTGAATCCCCACCCGCAGAGCAGGAAACATCATGAAGTCCCCCTTTCGCAAAGGGGGATTTAGGGGAATTTAAGAGAACTTCGGCAAATCCCCCACGACACCCCTTCGCAAAGTGGGGAGGGGACGGATCGGGAAAACCTATCCGGGTGCCCCAGCAGAGGTAGCAGGTATAGTCGGGACTAATGGGCGCCATATGAGGCATCACCGGTTGAATCGGTTCAGGATCTTCACGAGGAGCCCCTTCTTAAACCCGATGGCCCCCCTGGGGCAGATCTCCTGGCAGCAGTAGCACCGGATACAGGCATTGTAATCAAAACGGAGACGACGCTCCACCAGAGAGATGGCGTCC
>Ga0315535_1000354_pt1 | contig 32115 bp, 41 predicted proteins | sample SalMarSW160220MG_2_FD_203092 | JGI IMG/M metagenome (GOLD analysis project Ga0315535, IMG submission 203092) | Salt marsh sediment microbial communities from the Plum Island Ecosystem LTER, Massachusetts, United States - Salt Marsh Sediment SW1602-20 ... | reverse complement strand
ATAAATTATTTTTCAAAATCTGTAAATCCGCACTGTGTGCATGATCGTTTGGAACTCTAAAGTCAATTTGCAATTCCTGATCTCCGTTTGCATTTGTTTTTCTCGTCACCTTTTTTATCATTCCGATAAATTTTGCTTCTCTCATTTTGCACCCCTTTATTTAATTTTGATTTTCTAATTTCTTTTCTGCCCATGATAATGAATCTTTTAATTTTGTTCCAAAAATAAGTATTTGATTTTCATCACTATTTACAGGCCTCCGTTTCCCGTCTATAAGATCAGAGTAAAAAATCCCGTTATGTTTGCATTCACGATAACTTTTGTAAGTTTCTCTTAAATGTTTTATTTTTCTTTCACACTCACAATCAAGCAAAACAATTTTGTCAGTCAATGGCGAAAGAAACTCTTTTTTTATTTCTCCGCAAAATGGGCAAAAATAATTTCCATCAGCATCCTTTAAATTTTCTTGGCACAGATCATGAAAACGTTTGATTGATTTCCGCCGATTGTTCTCTAAGCCGCTGCAATAATTCGATTTCTTCTCTGCTTGCTTTACCATATGTTTTTTTATCCTCCAATCCGCGAATCCTTATTTTCAAATAATTAAGTTGATTTAATTTTTCCGAGTTTTCTTTTTTTTCTTCAATATTTTTTTTGTTTTTTGTTTGGTCTAAGTTGTTTTTGTATTCTAAAATTTTTAAATGCTTTTCTGATCTATCCCTGATTTCTGAAATTGTAGGGAAAAAACGGCATTCTTTCAAACAATCTTTAACAGACTCAATAATCACAATATCCGGCAAATCATTAAGAAGAGAATAATAAATTCCATAAAATTCCTCACTCGTTTTCTTGTCCTGGAATACAATCGAAAGCATCCCAAGGGCTTTGTAAACGTTTTCTTTGTTCATCATTTTCGGCCTCCTCTCGGGCCTGGTTGATCATCCTTTTAGCAACGTCCATGTTGTGATCATATTTTGATTGATGTTTAGTGGTTCCATTATTCATTTTCATAAAAAGTTGGTCAAATTTTTCCCTTAATTTTTTTGTTGATAAAATATTATTTTGCCAAAAACTATCAGCTTGACACCAATCAATTATAGTTTCAATCTGTTCTATCTGTCTCTTGTCTACCCTGATCATCAAATCAATCTGTCTTGCCCATGACTGTATATTAGGTTTTTTGTGATTGGGATTTTTTTGAAGTATAAGCGAAAATAACTTTTCACTTAGTCGCACTTCGCAAGAAGTGTCGACAAAGTGTTTTAATTCTTTTCTTTTATTATTTCCTTTACTTTCCTTTACTTTACTTTCCTTTACTTTACTAGCATTGCTTTTGGATTGCAATTGCAATGCATTTGCATTGCTTTTGCATTCCCACCTTGAATTGGCCGCAAGTCTTCTCTTTTCAACTTTTTCATCATATAGTTGCATGCGTTCAATCAGACTTTTGGAGTAAAAATTGAGATTTTCATCAATTTCAAAAAGAGAATATTTTTCGATGAGTGTTTTGATTTTTTCGGTTGAGGTGTTATATCGACGTGCGATTGCGGGAATAATTTTGATCGGCAACCGGTATTCTGCTGCTTGTCTTAGTGATTCGACAAGCACCCAAAATATACCGTATCCTTCAAGACCGAGGTCTTCAATCATCAAAATTATTTTTTGATCATCTTTGGCATCGGCGTCATGGGTAAAATAGAATTGATCGCGTTTCAATTGATAACCTCTTATCCAGGTTAATGGTGGAGCGGGTGGGATAAGCACCCGCCCCGGTAGAAACCCTCAAACGGAAGTGAAAGGGTATCCGACGATCTAATATTATACCAGTTTTAAATTAATATTTCAATCTTTTGTCCATCGATTCTTTATATATTTTTTTGATTTTTTCAATAGCATCAGCCGGATAGTCTAAAACCAAAAAACTTTTCCCAGGCTTTTGATAAGGCGGCCCGATTGGGCTAACTCCAGCCCGGTAGCACCAGTAAGAAAACGACCCCCTGGGAATGCCCGTTTCTTTGAGTATTTCCTCAAAATTTGTGGTCCTGGCTGTCATATGTACCCCCGGCTCATTTTCGTCGATTTTAGTTCGCATTAATACGATATATTTTATGCCTGTAAATGGATGTGTCAATCAATTTTACGTCTTAATTTTATATCCAAAGTCCTAAGTGTAATTCCTACGCCCATGTTTCCCTTAAGTCGCTTCCGGACGGCCAGCGTGATCACCTGGCTGTCCCGGACGTATGCGATCCCCTGCAGGGCGTCCATAATGAAACCGGCTGCATTATCTACATCGAAACGGCCGCGGTAAGACAGTCGCATGGCAACCTTGTCATTCACCGGTTCCCGCCACCCGACGCTGGCAAGTGCCATCCTGGCGGTAATTCCAAATGTGTCCCTTGCACCTGCATATAAGTGATTGGTGAAGGTCCTTCCAGTCCTGGTGTAAGAACGGGAATGCTGCTTTGATTTAACTTCCATGTCTGGCAACCAAATGTGTGCTTTCATTTTTGGTAATTCTCTGGAGTCCAATAATTTTCAAAACCAAAATAAAATTTGGCATCATCAATGAAATGAATTAAATCATTAAAATACAAAAGAGAAAAAAACCAAATGAGCATTATAAAAATCCATATAATCAAAAAACAGTTACTCGGCCTTTTCATTTTACCATCCTTTAATTTATCTCTTCCCGGTCGTCGGTTCTTCGTGGATGTTTCCAATTATTCCGCAATATTTTTCATGGTACATGGAATCCTCATCATCATCCATTAAGCCACCAAAGTCCCAGCCACTAAGCTTGTCTGACCATTTTACAATGACAGGATTATTTCTAAAATCCCAATTGTCTATGTCTGGATAATTATCTTCATTCCAAGTTGCAAGTATATCCCCTTCGTAAATATCTTTTCCATTTTTATCTTTACGACCGGTGTATTGTTCTATTATGGGAGCATAGGTTAAAAGTTCGGCATCACCAAAATCCATTTCATTAAGATCGACTATGGACATTCTGATATTTTTTACATCTCTTATGCATGGTATTTCGTTATTAAATATCCTAAATTTTATCTCTCTCATTTTTCCTCCTTAAACTTAGCGCGGGCCGGGCGCTACTCCGGCAAGCCCTTGTTTTAATGACCGCGCAGATAACAGCTTATTAGGCTGTCAGAGCTACCGTAGCCGGGCCTGGTCAATCTCTGCATCTAAGCGGATGAAGCACCATGGACTTCATTAACCGCCGAGTGTTTCACGCTCAACACCGACGCGCTTTTTTCAAAACAGCCAAAAGTTAGTGTCTGCCATTTCTTTTTCAAGTTTATCACATTCTATGTCATCAATCTCATTAATTGCATCAAGCAACAATTTTGACTGACGCTGTATTTTCAGCCAGATTGCTGCAGAGGCAATATCATTTTTAAGCCGTTCTTTTTCCCAAAACGCCTTCTCATCTTTCCAATTTTTTGTTGTTATCGCCTCGTCATAAAAAACTTTTTTAGGTGCATGCCAGTCGATTGGTTTAGTCATTTTTCCCTCCTTAAAATGGTATGTTATTTAATATCCTATACCGGAACCGTCACCAAGCCAGTTGCCTACTCCATTTCCTTTACCATCGCCACCACCGTCACCATAACCCATACCATCTCCGCAATCTATAGCGATACCTAAACCTGAACCATCACCGAAACCCATATCCATGTAACCATAACCGAACCCATCGCCTTTACCATCGCCTCCGGATGAGCCATAGGCGGGTGCGTGCGTGTGTTTATTTTCATCAAAATTTATAGTGCGTTTTCCCATTTCGACACCTCGCATGCTATCGTAGCAATAATTGTCAATTTGTCAAATTCAACCACACCGTGACATTTATCAAGTATCGTTTCTTCGGTTGGGCCATTAAGCGCTATTTCGCCAAGCCCTTTTGTTGTTCCATACCGCCTTATATTGCTCGCCTTCGATAATTTGCAGTCATCACCGTTTCGTTTAAAATAACCAACAAAAACCCATCCCCGCTGTAAAATAACTATTCTAATATCATCATCAATTATTTTGTCTTCGCACATTTGAATCTCCTTTTAAAATGGTATGTCATCGTCAGAAATTGCAGCCTGGTCTACAGAAGCATTGGAGGTGCCACCTTTGGGAGTCAGAAATTTGACTTCCGTGGCAATTATAACAACCTTGCTTCTTTTTGATCCATCCGATGTTTCCCATGTATTTTGTTTTAATCTCCCAGAGATCGCAACCTGCTTACCTTTGCTCAAATATTCTGCACAGTTTTCTGCAAGTTTTCCAAAAACTGTCACATCAAAAAAACTTGTTTCTTGCATTTTTTCTCCTGATTTTTTTTTATAGGTATAATTATCAGCTACAGAAAAATTGGCGTATGCCGTACCTTCCTTTGTGTATTTCAGTTCAACATCCTTTGATAAATTTCCGATTAAAAAATATCTCTGCATTATTTTATTGCCTCCATCCCTTCGATTATTTCTCTTATTCTTTTGCTGTGATTATAGGCTCCGCTTTGGTGAATTTCGCTGATCAATCCATCAATAAAATGCATTCTTTCTTCCTTTGAATAATCAGCCCATGACTTTGGGATTTTATAATCATTGACTCCGACATGCATATCGTAAACCGGGCCATATTGCAGCTTCATGAATATTTTAAACTCTGACAGCGTGCAGCCTTCAGGGGCCGAATGGAAACCGGTGATATAATACTCCGTAAGCAATGCATGCATGGCCCGGTTTTGCGCTTCGGTTCCCTTGGCCTCTGGCTTGGTTATTTTGACATTGCACCAGCCACCATGCTTTTTATAAATATCTTCAAGCTCATGGCTGATAATCCGAATATCAAACACGGAAGAATTTATTTTTGTTAACTCAACGTTTCGGCTGATCATTTTTTTGCATCTTTTGTATCTGAATTTATTTTCGTTCTTTTTAAATTATCACAATAAATTGTACGTTTTTTAAATTCGCGTACCAGTTTGGATACTTTATTGGATAATTTTTGCTTTATTTTATCTCTTATAGAATCTGATATATAATCATTAAGATGTAATGAAATCATGTATTTGGAAAATTCTTGCAATCTATCCATTTCTTTATGATTCAACATGGGGAATTGATCTTTTAATTTTGGCGCCCCCCATCCGAAAGCAACTTCCTTGGGTACATCTTCAATTGAATATTTTTTTTTCATTTAATTAACTCCTTTGATATTAATTAATATCTATCCCGTATGCTTCACAATAAAACTTAAATGCTGTTCTGATTTTGTTTTCTGCATTCATAAGTGCCAGGGTTTTATTGCTCGCCGCCTGTTCTATTTTGTATTTCTTTTGGATTTCATGATATTCAGATTGCTTTATTGGCAAAACTCCATAGCGTTTTTTGAAAAGTTTTCTAACCTCAAAAATATTCATGATAAACCCTCCGGTTTTAATTTTTAAGATAATTAACTATCGCCATTGAAATATCAGCTTTTTTGTTTTTGATGTTTTCGATTAATTCCTTGGCACTTTTGCTTTTTACTTTTGGAAATTCAATTTTGAATATTTCATCCAATAATAGTTTCAGCTTTTCTTTATCGGATGCTTTGCTTAAGCGTTCCTTTTCTTCGGCTTCTTTGGCTTCCGCTTCTTTGGCCTTGGCAATTTCAGCTTTTGCCTTTTCTTCCTGTTCCAGTTTTAGCCTATTCATTTCCGCTTCTGCTTCTTCGCGTTTTTCCCTTTCCGCTTCCAGGCGCTTATTTTCTTCTTTTCTACGTTCTGCCTCAGCGGCTTCCATGGCAGCTTTTTCTTTCTTTAGTTTTTCATTTTCTATTCTTATTTTTTCCCTTTCTTCCACTTCCGCTTTTTCCTTGGCTATCCGTTCTTGCTCGGCTTTCTTGGCAGCTTCTTGCTCTGCCTCATATGCAAGTCTTGATGTTTTCAAGAGATGCTCATAGGTTTCTTGCGGCATCTTTTTTAAATCATAAAAAGAGCAATCCTGCACGTATTGGGAAAGCTCGGAAATTCTTTTTGTTTCTAAATCCGAAAGCCTTTTCTCTTCCTGGATTTCTGCATATTTTTCCTGGTTCTCAAGGTGCTGTTCAGCCGGGACGATCAAAGCTTTCAGGGCGTTGGCCATGCCATCAATAGCCTTGCCCCTTAGGTTGACAGCTTCTTTTAATTCTTTTCGCTTTGTCTCGATACCTGTTCTCGCTTTTTTTAATTGCAATCTGATTTCCCGCGATCTGTTCATAAGGTCAACCTGGGAAATGTCATTGACGATTATTGCCATTCCTTCGTCGGATAAATCCTTAATCATTTTATAATCAAGAATTTTGTTATATTCTTGAATTGCGTTTTTTTCGTCCAGTGTAGTAACTACAATCTCATTCATTTTAACCCCTCCGTTAATTGATTTTTGTTTATGTTATCTATTTGCTCTCAATTCCCGACCGCATGCATTACATAAATATTTATGATTTTTTCTTCCCGATTTAAAACTTGCTCCGGTTAATCTAACTATAGAAACTTCTTGATCCCATTCATGCCTTATTTCGCTTTTGGGATGTTCTGGACAAAGATAAGGCATTTTGCCATTTTTTATATCTTCTAAAGCTTCCTGTATTAAATCAGACATATTCAAATACCTCCTATTAATTTGATCATTCTTTTTACGTCATCAATTCCCTTTTTAACCCCATTTTCAATTTGGGAAATTAAACTTTCGTCTCTCTCGATTATTTCTTTGTAAATATGATATCCAATATGGGCATAGTAGGGATTGTAGGAAACAAAATACCATTGCTTCCTGCCTGTTACCCATAAATTACCTTGAATTTGATATTTGTAGCTTTTGTCGTATCCGCTTAAAAAACATTCCAGGTGTGTATCAATGTCTCGGCATTTAATCTCTATTCCCATGTCATCACCAATAAAACCATCCGGTGAAGCTCCGGACCATTCGTCATTTTCAACAAAGCCCACCTGGCGAATAGATAGGCCAGTTTCCATCTCGAAAGCTTCGCGCGCTTCTTGCTCCAATTCCTTGCCACGCTCAATGTGACCATTGGTAAAATCGTTTAGCTTTAGCTGACCGGTTATTTTCTCGGCTGCTTTTAGCCTGATAAGCTTTTGATAAGTATCGGCGCGGCCACTAACCAATTGCTGAAAATCCTTGCTGGCTGTAAATTTACCGGCGCGAACCCGCAGCCATTCATCTGTGCCCTGGATTAATTCATCATAGACTTTCAATTTTGGCCTCCCAGTCCATTATTTCATCCTCTGTGGATATTTTTTTCCAAGCCGTCGCAAGCTCATCACGCAAACCTTTTTTGGTCGCGTCTTCGGCAAGCTTTTTACAGCGTTCCTTCATGGACAAAACATTTTTAAGGACATTTTCAAATTCTTCCGTTAGTTTCGCTTTCCCCATTTGCAAAATATATTGGTTTCTCATTTTGACCGGAATCAGGGGCAGCGTTTTAGTAATTGCTTTTTTGATTTCTTCTGATCCGTTTTTGTTTTCCTGGATTCGCCCATCGGTGTCAGTGCCATCAGCAACAATGCAGCCGGTAACGTTCATAAAAGTATAGCGCCTACCATATTCAGAAGTTGCTCCCCTCGCCTGGATTATGTTTGTCATTTGCCCAGGTATCATGTAGGGAAGAGAAATGCTGGCAGTCCTGGTGTGTCCAAAACCTGAGAGAAAACAAGTGATGGTTTTCTCTCCTTCTTTCAATTCGGTTTCTTCCCAATAATATGAGAAACCGTGCTTTGAAAGTATTGGTGAATAAACTGCGAGAATTTCAGGTAATGGGCAATATGAATATGCCACCTTGCCTGAACTGGTGGAAACGCTCTTGGATTTAATGGCCGGTATGTAGTCTTTCTGCATTTCTGCAAATCGGAAGTTAAATTCTTTTTCCGCTTGGCGTTTCTCTTCGTCGACCTTTAAAGAGATCAGCTTTTCGAGCTTTTCAACATCAAGGTTTTTTTCGATTGCCAGCCTCAAAAGTGATTGGCTTTCGGTTTGTGCCAGTTCTACTTTTTCATTTTTGATTATTGCCACTTCGCCTATTTCCGCATTTTCCATAACATTTCCTCCGCTTGATTTATTTAAATTTGCTCCTTAAAATGTACCTTGTTTTAAGATCAATGTTTTTTTTTGTTTTCTTGATGGAGTTAATTAAGACAAGAAGCGCTGTCAATCCTACAGCTAAAGAAATTATTCCAATCATTTGCCCCTCCTTAAATTCCTAGAATTTCCTCCAAATCATCTCCGGCTTTCAATTTCCTTTCTTTGACCGTCTTGGCCATAAGCTTGATGCTCATGTTCAGCAATTTCCAGCGCAACCGTGGATAGCATCCACGGAATTGCTTGGCCAAATCGTCGTACTGTTTTCTAGTCTCGTCGGTGATGAAAAATGTAATGCCTGGCTTGTATTCCGATCCTGTTTCTAAACGTCTCGTCATTTTAAAATCTCCTTTCTGTGATGTGAAATTATATCACGAATAATTTAATAATAAAAGTTATTTTTGGATTAATTTAATAATTTGTTTATACTTCTATATTTACTTTTTCCATGATTCACATTCGCCCACTAATGTATAGCAATTGCATTCTCATGGTGGCTGCAATATATCCAAGTGGCTTAAAAGCATTGTACGTCATTGCATTGTCAATTATTTTTTCAACCCATTTTAACAAGTCATCAAAAACATCCTTCATCAATTCTACGACAAGCAATGCATCGGAAACATTACCCAAGAATCTAAGATCGCTTTCGATCTTGATTAAAATGAAGCCAATGCGCTTTTGGTTTTCGTCCCATATTTTAATGGCATTAAATTCAACCTCCATCTCCTTGCAAAGTTTAATCAATCCGAAAACATATTCTTCGAAGATTTTTTTCTCATTCATTTCATTGCCTCCTAGTTTTGTTTGTTGTTTTCTTCCCACATTTTCATTTTAAATCGGCTAATGAATTTCATGTACCTTCCGACCATATGATGCCATTTTCCACTAACCGCTTCCGCCTGTAAGTCTGTCAATCCTTCAAAAAAGCTTTCTCTTCTGGCTGCCATCCTGGAAGTAATCGAAACACCGTGCACGGTTTCCATTTTAAAAACTTCTTCAAAAGTCATTTCGACCTCCTTGATTTTTTACATCTGGCATGCGCTTGATTCCAGCATATGTTTGTTCCCAAGATGATTTTTTTGCTCCCTGAATGCCGCTATGGAAAAAATCCAACTTTGGTTTTATCGTTAACTTCTTTGTTTTTTTAATGATGCCAAATGTTCCAAGCAATGAATGTAAGATAGTTGTAAGCATTTTTTTATTCATCATGCCCTCCGTTTTATTTATTGTCTATGATGTTATTATCGGCAGAATAAATTCTTTTGTCAAGATGTTTTTAATTTATTTTTTAATTTAGTTTTATCGGGATATAAAAAAGGCCCGATCTCGGAGGGTAGACCGGGCCATGCCCTGGCGGGCGCGCAGAAAGTAGGCAAACTGCAAAAAAAGTATACCTCATTTATTGATATAACGCAATTACCAATTATAACGTGTCTGCGACCATTTTAATTTTCGTTTTAGGCATTCATTTACTTGGGCCGGTGTGGCTTTCCTGGGATCAACTCCGTCAAGGACTATTTTTTCAACCGGCAGCCAGCATTTGGTTACCTCTGATGCACAGCAATTTAACGCGCCTGGGTTGGGTATAGGCAGGTCCGGGAAAGCATCCCCTATAAATTCCAGAAAATCATAAGGCTTCCCCAAGTCGCTATAAGCTTGTTTAAGTATTTTTATCATTTCGAGATTGCTTACCGGGCGGCTATAGGCCACCATCTGCTGATCAGGATTAACATATTTATCGAGAGTCGAAATAACTATTCCTTCTTTTTCGGCCTCGATGATTTCGTGCAATTGAGCCTGACCTTTTTTCTTAAAAATATCAGGATAAAGCGAGCGCATCATCTCTCCGGCTGTTTTCCCAATATAAATAATGGTGTGCTGCCAGAATGAGTTCTCCGCTCCCTGGATGCCACCCTGGATAAAACCGGCATTAACTGCTCCGGTGCATATAACGGCGCAGCTTTCCAGGCTTCGCAGAAAGTCCGCATTATGTTCAGTGGTGAATTTTTTGGTACGCTTTATAATCCCAAATGCGCCAAGCAATGCGCGGATGATAGTTGTAAACATTATTGCCCAACCTTTTTAATACCGGCCCTTAAAGCCATAAATCCACCTGCTCCAAAAACGCTCATCAAAATATCTCTGGTGGAATCATCAATCAATCCCCGGGAATAAAGCACCGCGGTAATGCCAATCATCAAAGCGCAAATGTAAGTTTTTTTACCGCTCAGAAATTTGATTACTGCATTAATTGCATTCATTTTAAATCCTCCTGTTTTAATGTTTTGTAAAGCTTTTCCATAATCTCAACTGTCTGTTTTTGATTCTCGGAATCTTGTTGTAATTTATCATGCAGGGCAATGATCATGGTCTCCTGATTTTTTAACTCATCTTTGGCCCTGTTGGCGATTGTTAAATATAGAGTTAATACAGTAATAACAATGCCAACAAAAGTCGTGGCCGTAACAAAAATAGATGCCCGAGAGTACCGTTTCACATCATCCGCGGCGTCGGCAGCCGCTTTTGATGACAACTCCGTCTTGGCTGCTGCCGCTTCGGCATCCCTGGCGGCATGGGCGGCTTCGGCGGTGCATTCCGCGCTTTCACCGGCAAATTTGATGGCCTGCTCCGCTTTCTTTAAGATCACCGTCAAAATGCCGTCTTTGGGATCATATAAAATATTCTGACCATGTTCAATGGAAATGAGATGGCTTTTAACATATGACCATATCTCATCCATTTCAAGCTTGGCTTTTTCTTTCATGGACGAAAGTTCGCTTTTAAGCGATCGCGAATATTCAGTCCCTTTCTCATCCAATTCTTTTATAATCCGTCTGAAATATCCGTCAAACTCATTTTTTAATTCCATAAGCTTTATTTCAATAAGTTTATCTTCCATGTCTATGATCCAATATCAGAAAGTAAATTATTTGTCTTATTCATCTTTGAATATCTCCTTATCTGATCTGATCTTCGTATAATCATGTGCGAACTTTTTAGGATCGACAACTTTTTTAATGCCATTTTTATGCACGACCAACCAATCGCCAGCAGATGCTATTTTGCATAATTCGCTAGTTTCAAAAATAAGGTCGCTTTTAACTTGTACCGCCTCGACAATTATATCCCTATATAAATATTCCTCAGGCTTGGAATCGTCAAACATGTCATGCCCCCTATCTTTCGCTGTGTGGTCTCCTTCTATAAAAATCTTTAAATTCTGGTGCCATTCCATTCACCACATAATCATAAGCATTCCAGAACCAATTGTCAAATTGATAGGGGATGCCAACACCGAAGTCTACAATTTTGCTTACGCTTTCCAATAAATCTTGCGTTTGACCATCTCCTTTTGCCCATTTGGAAAAATTACCGGCAGCCCTACTAAAATCAGTTGCCAAACTTGCAGCCGGGGCTGGCCGATAGCCGCTTGCATAATTTCCCATGGCTGAATCAATCATCATGGTCCCAATCTCCCTGGCAAAAGGATAAAATGACAGCGGATAGGTTGCGAATAAATGCACCCATTGGCCAAGTTTGCGCTTGTCGGTATCATTGGGGTCGGGCAACTGGTTTGCAAGTAAAGACCCCATATATACAAACATTAATCTGCTTGCCACAAATCCCATAAATTTAGGTGCATTTGCAATCGGTTCTTTTCCCTGTTGTCCCAACTCCCTAACCCAATTATTATACTCAACATTCCAAAAGCTATAAAATTTTGCGAATAATTTTTCAATATCCGTGCCCCGTAAAATCTTTGCCATGTCATATTTACGACCAGAGCCGACAATGCGATAAACCAAAAGATCAGCATATTTTACTGCCTCTGCCGTGTCATTGGTTTCGTTCAGTTTTTTGTTGTATGCCTCATGCCATAAAGGAATATTTGTCATGTCGTCACTGGCACCGATCAATCCCAGAAGAAAATCAGATATTCCTTTTTTGCTTGTAACATTAACGCCTTTAAAATCGCGCAGGGTATATTCTGGGTTTTCTGCTCGGTCGCGCATAAAAGGCGATCTGTCAAAAACAAAATTTCGCATCTCTGCGGCAGCCTTCCAATTTAAAACCGTCTTAGGCCAATAATTAAGAAGGCCGCGCCCAAGAAAACCATTGAGCGTATCATTGAATCCAAATCCTTTGACGCGGTTAGGGGCCATAAAAACATTCGAAAAGTTTTGAGCAAGAATACTTAGCCGGCCTAAAATAATTGTCCGTGTTACTCGGTTATTAGCCCAACGGATAAACCGGCTTAACTGATCTGTGGCAAATTTTTCGGTATTTCCACCACTGGCCACAGAAGAAACCCATTGTTTTATATAACGGTATCCCGGCTCACCGGTATAATTTTTCACAGTATCAGAAAAGTTGTTGTTTGATATTAATCGGCGCAAATCATAAATAAGCGGTCGGAATGCTATATCATGAATAACATCATTCAAATGCCGGTTGATGATGTCCAGGTTCAAAGTAACGGCATATTTTGCATTGACACGGTTTTTAGTATGACTGGTTTTGGTCATGGCTTTAAACGCCGGGTTATTCTCTTCATACAAAGGTTGCCCGGTTAATTCCCTGACGGCTATTTTTTCGCTGTAACGCGGATCACCGACCAATGGATAATAACCGCCACGCATACTTTTCTTGCTTCCGTCATGCAGGGTAACTTCAAACGGCACGGCATCGACCTTTTCCGGTTCAAACCCTGTAACCTCTTTATGGACATCTTTTATCTGCGGCCAATAAGAATCAATAACATCCCAAAGATTTTGGACGGTATCCCAATCACGGGCGTTTAGGTGTTCCTCCAAAACCGACTGAATGGCAGCATCTGCCTCGGGACGCCCATCCTGCGACCAGTTGAACTGTGGATAAAAGCCAACCGGGGTGGTGTCAAAAATTCTGTCTCTGTTGGTTTCGTTACCCATATTTAAAGCTATGGCCATTAATTCCTGTTTGGTGATAGGGTTTTCGGTATCAATCCCAAATTGCGGAACTTGTATTTTTTTGTGAAACAAGTCCTTGATTTCCTTGTTGGTATATTTCCCCCAAACATCCCGCAATTTTCCCATGACATCCAATCGTAAATTGCTTTCGTTATTCGCTGCTTCTCTGACCGGGCTTGAAATAGTATCATGCCATGGTCCAAAATCTTCCCAACCATCTAGCCGGCCAAGAACAGTGTCAATTTGTTCGAGACTGAAAAGATAATCTGATACATTATTTTTAAAATTATCAAATCTACGTTGTACGGCCCTTGGTCGTTTGCGCGGTTTCAAATTCTTTTTGGCCACATCCGCCAGGTTATTAATTGTTTCGTCTATATCTTGCTGTTTTTGTAGCCGGAAAAACTTTTTAAGACTGGCCGAAACATGAATGACATTTTTTACTGAGTTTAAAAGCTGACGGTATTGCTCCATAGTTAAATCGTTTAATGGCTTTTCGAATGATTCGTTTGTGACAAAATCAGCCACATCAACCGGGCTGCCGTCATCATCATCAGATAAGAAAGCGTTTTTGAGAGTTCTCAAATAATCTTCAAGTGGGACAGCAGGCCGTTCTTGTGTTTCTATCAGGCCAAAGCGTCTCATGATTTCCCGGCTCTGCTCGAATGCGTCCTGATTGGCATAGCTGAGCATTTTCTTTTTAAGAATGTTTCTGAATTGCCTATCTATAAAATCCTTGGTTTTCTGCAATTTGATCACGCCCAGGGCCAAGGAATGGCTTATCATTTGCTGTTGTTTATATCCTGCCGCCTCCTGATAATCGTTTCTTTGCAAGGCTTTTAATGACTTTATTGCATTCATGCGCTCGGCTGTAATATATTTTGAAATTCCCGATAATTTTCCAACCGGGATGCTGTTAAGATAATCTTCTGCTTTCTGCTTGGCAATGTCAGCCTCAAGCCATGCTTTAGTCTGGCCATAACGTTGTGCCTTGGCCCTGGCGTCTGCATTCTCAAGCATACTCCGATATATTTCTCGCTCGGTGGCCATAACTTCTAGCTGCCGATCACCGTGTAAGGCTTCAATCGCTTTCTCCCTGATGGCATCGGTATTTTTTAGGTCCGGGTATTTTTGCGTCACTTCTGATTCTACTATTGCATCAATTTCTTTCTTAAATACTTTCTTATCAATAATTTTATTGGCCAAATCTTCACCGGAGTAAAAATCAAGTGAGTCGGCCACAAGGTCAAACTTTTGCTTTTGCGCATCGGTAAGGCTACCGTCAATATATTTTTGCGCCATGGTCTTGACCGATGTTCGTTCGCGGTATTTCTGCCCTGCCTGTGCCTGGACAGATTCTTCTTCCGGCTTTTTCCATGAATTTAAAAGCTCAATGGCACGGTAAAGATTGCTTCCCCTGATATTGTTCTCGGCTGTGTCTTTTACTTTCTTTCGGTAATCTTCAATCTCTTGTTTGCGCTCGGCAGTCAATTCTTTCATTTGTTCCGCCATGAGTTTTGCGGTTGCCCTATCATGAGCACGCTGCCGATATTCGGAAAGCTTTGCTTGTACCTTTGGGTCCACCCCGGAAAGTTCTAGCTCTTTATTGTAATTCATGAAATATTCAGAGGCTTTTATTTCTTCCTCGCTTGCAAACATTCTATCCATGACATTTTTAACTTCATCCCCTACTTTGCTTTTGTTGATAAGCCCAAGTGATGGATGGGTTACGGACTCATACACGCGCATTAGCCAACGTTTGAATTTGGCAAAAACACTAGCTAATTCTATCTTAGGCGCCTTACCTTCTTGCAGATATGCTTCAAATGCCCGGGCAAATTTCTCTTGCTGAGCGGTGGTAAGTTCGGTTTGGTCAGGCTTGTATTCTAGCCAGTCAGTAAGAGTATTCCAATCTTTTTGGTAATCCTCAGACAGGCGGCCGGCCTTGGCCATGTCGGAGGTAAATGTAACCCAAGCGTGGCCCATCTCGTGAAGGAAGGTGGAAGGGTTGGCCGATTCCATGGCCAAGGTTATTTGCTTGGTTAAGGGATTGTATGCCCCCAGTGGATTGCCTCCGCCCTGGAAATTTGTTTTCTGCTCTTGGTAAAGCTCCTGGTTCTTAACCGGTATCTCTTTACCATTAACAACCATAATGGCAGGGGCCTGATCCATCCTTTCTTTAAGCGTCAAGTCGGCTCTCGCGCCAGTGGCAGCCGCCTCTGGTTCTCCTGACGGCTTAGGATTTTTTATCTGATCCAATATTGCACGATCGCGATTAAGCTTATTAAGAAAACCCATCCTTTTATAGATGCTAATATCTTCATTACGGTTTGGGTCATGATAATTTTTAAGATTAAAAAATGCGTCTTCCATTTCAGAAACATTTTGCTCAAGTTGTTCAATATCCTCTTTGCTTTTGACCAAGGAACTGATCATGTCCGCACCGTCAAAGCCCTCATAATCTTGTATGGCATGCTGAACCTCGTGCATGATGGCAGGCTTGTTTTTGATGGCATCAGGAGAAAGATTAAAAGATTTTGACCCTGGATGAAAATAGGCAGTCAATCCCTCAAAATTCTTCAGGTTGGGATCATAATTAACCTGAGCATCCTGTAACCATGGATAGGCTCTATAAAGTTCCGGATGATCCAAAATATCCCCAAGCTTAAGGTTTCCATTAGACGACTTATAAATTATATCCCTGGGAAGTTCTCCCTTGGGATCAAATGTAAACGCCGCTTTATCGTCGCTGATCTCATATCTGAATTTATCGTCCGGACCTTTAAACCAGCCGGTTTCCTTACGGATGGTATCGGCGTTTTCGCCTGCATTTAACCTCGTCTTGGTTTCATCCAGCTTGAGATTATCAGCTGTCATTGATTTAAGGCCGGCAAATTGTGCCATGGAATCAGCCGGCTTGATAATTTCATCTTGCCCGATGATCTGTCGCACCATTCCCTGGGCCACCTCGTCCGGCGTGGCATCCTTGACGCGCCCAGCGGTAGTTGCCACCATATCGGCGTAAAGCTCGGATTGCGCCTTGGCTACGTCTTTTTTAGTTCCGGCAGCAACCAACTCATCAAAAGCCTTTTGTTGTATCTTCACCCTGGCATCCTGTATTTCTGGTTTATCCTGGGCTGCATTATCGGCGGCTTTCTTAATTTGGTTTTGATAATATTCTCCGAGTTGTTGCTTTTCCCTGGGCGTATAGTCATCATGACTATATTTTATATCCTCGGAAAACTTGGAATAAATCGGCTGTTTTATATCTTTTTCAAGTGCCTTTGTGTTGGCCAGCCAAGTTCCGGTGGGGATTGTCATGTCTCCGCCATCGTTTTTGGTCGCCTCTTGATAATACTGATCAATGCCAAGCTCCGCGGCCAACTGTAATGGCGAAAAGCCAAGATCGGCTGATTTTTTTTGAAAAGCTTCTACAGGGATAATAGTATCAGGCCTGCCATTTTCCACAGCCAGATCATTAACATGATCCGCATAGGCTTCTTTTGACCTGCTGGCCAGCTTGGAATTATCGGCGTTTTCTCCGAGATGATTGTAAACCTGACGATTTAGATCAGTCTTTCCAATGCGGTTTATTTCCATAGCAATGGTTCCGAGTGTGCCGGGAGCCCCCAATAACATACTCGCTTGCATAGCCGGGCTGATAATTTTAGAAACATTTGACAAAAAAGATTTTAAGTCAGGTTTTTCAAAATCAGTATTTGGGCTTATTTTTTTTAATATTTCTGGCGCTGCTTCTCTTGCTGCTTCTTGAGCAACCCCGGTTGTGGTAGCCGTTCCTATGCTCAACAAATAATTTTTGGCGGCATTCATGGCGGCCTCGCCCGGTGAAACACCCTTAAAAATTCCTGAGTCTTTGGCAAAGTAATTCAATACCTTATCCCCACCCGGTATTGTTCTAAGCAATGCTTTTAGGGTTATGTATTGCAGCCCGGAATTAATTAACCCGACAGCCAGAGACACTTCGGCTGCTTTTCTTGCGTCCACTCCGTTCCCGTTTTTATCTTTTAAATTAATTAGTTGTCTATACGCTGAACCTGCCTCAAGAATTGCGACAGATTCCAATGCCCCCAAACGTCCTCCTACTTGCATACCGGTGGCAGTAGCTGCGGGAACGGTAACGATTTCTTCGGGCGTCAATGCTTGCGGACCTACTTGGCCAATGGCAGCGGCGCCCAATCCAAAAATCAAACCACCCTCAACCCCACGCTCGGCGCTCTTTAATCCCATAAAAAGCATGTTTGGTACCTGTTGTGCCGCAAAATAGAAAGGATTAAAGCCCGGCTGGTCCTTGGAAAGATCGGCCATTTTAGATTCAATACCATAAAGTTCTTGGTCATATTTCCCGGAATGCTTGCCCGTAACCAATGACTCGACCATTTGTTTATATCCAAGCTGTGCCTGTTGCACTTGTAAAACGCCCGTTGTAAATCCTGTTTTAATTGGAGTTATTTGCCCTTTTATCAAATTGCTTGCAATGTTAATTTTCTCTGACGGATCAAGCATAAGCTTTATAGCGCTTTTGGCATCATCAAAAATAGATTCGTTTTTCCTAAGCGGCTCCACGTCGTCATGGGTAATGGCAAGATTTTTAGGGTCTTTCATAAGCCAGCTTGCCGTTGCCGGGCTGTTTTCATGAACATCATACCAATAATCATCGGTCGGCTTTTTTGCATCAGCTTCGATTTGTGGAAGATTTTCTTGAACAAATTCTTCTGGCTGCTGAGTTTCATGTGAAACTTGCAATATTTTGGCGGTTTTGTCGGGGTCTTGCTCTGGAATTGATTGATAGGCTTGGCCCAAAGGCGTCGTTTCTTCCGGTATTGAGTTTAGCAAATCGGTTTCATTTTGCGGTGTTTCTTTCGAAAGTTGCACAACCGCAGGTTCCGCAGCTTTTTTTGGAAGCTCGGTGCTTTCTGTTGGCAAGGAATTAAGTAAGTCTTGGTAATCAGCTTTTTTATCATATATTTTTGCTTGTTGATTGTGTATCTCAATTGCCGCCTTATTGGCACTCTCCACATTATCAAAAATACCCAAATTTTTACCAGTCTTGAAATAGTTTTGTACTGCTTGGTCATTGGTCCATCTTTCCCCGTTAGGGCCAATTGTAGGGAGTAAAACTTCTTTTCCATCAATATTAAAGCTGGCCGATTTGACAGTGCTATAAGTTCCGTCCTCATTTTTTACAATAGGTCTGTTGTTTAAATCAATATTTCCTTGGTAATCAGCCACGGTTCATACCCCCGTTATTGTCGCTTTTTAAAGTAATCAATAACGGATTGTACTGTATTGGGGGTAACAATACGATTGTTTTTTATTAAAAACTGGATGGCATTGTACGCATCGGTGCCAGGTTTGATATTTTCGTAACCTCCAAATTTGTCAGCAAATTCTTTTATGTCACCGGCAGTAAAAGATTTTGCCCCTTTCGAGCGCATCATTCCACGGCCAATGGCCGAAACGGCATCTTGGCCTATCTCGTTTTCGAGCATGGCCTTGAACTCTCTATCTTGCTTTATTTGGCCCGCTAATACCTCAAATTTTGGTTTTCTCCCTATGATGGGCCAAGGGTTAACCTGGACGGTTTTCATCAATTCCTGGGCACTTTGGAGCAATTTCTCGGGGCTTCCTCCGCCCGTTTTTTCGTGCTGTTCAAATAGCGCAGTAAGAAAATCATCTTTTTTTTGCTTGTTGCTTCCAAATTTCTTTGAAAGCATTACATTTATAGTTGAAATGGCGTTTTTGTAGGCGGTGTTTGTTTGAGGATTTACAACCTGATCTACCAGGCCATCGTTAAACGTTTTAAAATCTGCCGAAGAAATATTGTTTCGAAACCCATTAAGCCGGTCCTGGGTTAGTTCGCCGGTCTTCATCTCTTGATAAAGCATTGCATATACTGCCGGGTCTGTTTTGGTGTTATCAAAAAGTTTTTTTACATCTAGCTCCATTTTTTGCTGTTCATTGGGATCGGCGGAATATTTGGCTGCAAGTTTCAGAATGTCGTCATATGATTGCCCTGACTTTTTTGCGGTGATGGCATCGTTAAGGAAATTTTTATAATTTATTGCTTTTTTGGTTTTATAATTTTGCTCGGCGTCGTTGGCCCGGCCTTCCAAATAACTATAAAGTTTATCCTTCTGTTGCTGTGTGAAATTGGGCAACGTATCTATTTCTTTACGAAATGCTTCCATATCATAGCTGCCATCTGACTGCCGATGCTCCGGGCTGAGAGTATCCCAAATTGCCGACCGGCGCATTAAAAAAAGCTTGTCATTAATTTTTGCATTCAAAACTTCCTTGGTATCGTTTGGCAATTTGTCCTTTATGGCATCAAAAACGTTTTGTGCTTTTTCCGGGTTTTTATCCAGCAAGGCGCTGATATTGTTATCGGCAATTTTCCCGGCTACGTCCATGGCCTTAGTGGCAATTGTAGCTTTGTCATTAACTCCCATGCGCCGCATCCCGGTATTTACCAGATTGACAGCCTGAGAAATAGCATTGTTTACGTCCGCTGGTTTGTCATAACTGGCAGCATCAGATACAATTTGATCAACCGCCGAATTAAATGTTTGTTGATAGTCCTTCATCTCTTCCGTTGCCTGATGATTAACCACAGCATCACGGCCAGATTCATAACTCGACAATAATGCCGGGTGCAAAATCTCCTGCTGGTAATTGGTCATGCCATCCATGGTATTGTCATATAGGGATCGGAAGGTCTTATCAAAATCTATAGCTGAATTTTTTACCTGGGAAAGCTTTCGGTTCATTAGTCCCGTCGGGCGGGTAATAATATTGCCCTGGGCATCCTGAATTGTTTCATTTTCATTTGAATACAGAGCCTGGTTAAGCTGGCTTTTAAAATCAAGTTGCCGTTTAAGGGCGTCTTTTTCCTCGTCCTCTTTTTGCTTGCGGATTGCAAAAGTGGTAATGGCGTTTCCGGCATTGCTCACGGAATTTCCGAGGTTGCCCATAGCCTGGGACTGAGCAAGTGGAAATGTTTCCCGCGGCGTCGCTAGGATAGTGTTGGTTTGAACATTTGGAGTGCTAACCCCTATTTGATTTTCATAAACTGGTACCCTGGCCATGGCGTCCCCTATAAATATTTGCTTAATTGCAATATGCTGCCCGATGCATTTGCACCAAAATTTATCAAACTGGCGGCATTGTCCATCGGGATTGAAGCCAATTCGTTTTTGGCTGCCGTGCGATAATGCGCCGCCTGGGTGCGTAGTTGTGTTGCCTGAAATGACGAGTTTCTGAAAATCTCGCCTGATTGTACGTCGGCATTATAGCGTATTAAATCCTCGTCCTCCTGGGACCGAGCAAGAGAATCCAAAGCCACATCCTGAGCAGTAACAGAACCGCCGCCAATGCCATTGGAAGCGAATACCACTTTTTGAGTACCAATGGTGCGCTTGAAGTTTTCCCGGCTTTGCTGGTTTTGCTTGGCGGCACTTGTCACGATATATTTAGACTGGATTTCAGCGGCATTGAGCACTTCTTGTGCTTGCTGCTCACTGGTGTCAGCCATGCTATTGAGATAATCGGAATTGGCATTTTTGGCCTTGATATTGGACACATTTTTCATTATCGAGCCAATGACATTTAAACCAATCCCGGCAACTCCTACTGCAACGGCACTGCACATTTTTATGCCCTCCGCAGTTCAAAGTATCTGAATAGGGCGCCATAATGCCCATACTCCTTGGGACTGCTAAACTCAGCGCCCAACTTTTTAAGCCACGTCAAAGATGTTTTATTCTCTGCCATCACAAAATTAAAAAGTATTTTATGGCTGCGGTGAAAATAATCCAAATATTTTTTGGTTACATCATGAAATGCCTTGACGTTTTTTTCTATCGCATAGGTTCCCAACATCCAAATTGCCGCCCGTTCCATTGCCATTTTATTTCCGGCAATACCAAAAATGGCTATAGGAACATCTGATATTTTGATGGTATAAGCTTCATCTGATCGTTCCACAGATAAATCAAGCGCAAGTTTGCCGCTTAACCCGTCACTCATGCGTACCTCGATCACGTCGGAACGACGCATATTTTCAGCCACAAAGGAGGAATCGCTTTTTTTGGTTGGCTTAACTGTTATATTTCCCTTGCGATATTCCATTTAATCACCGCCTAAATCAATATACATGATAATGTTAGCAACTTCAAACGGGTAAGGCTCGTCTTGGCGCAATAAAAGATTTATGGTTTTTTGCATGTTCGAGCCTATACTACTTTCTCCATTCCCGGTAGAAGAATAATATTCTGGGTACCCGTCGTAATCTTTCCCGAAATGGTTGTCCTGCCCTTCTTCGAAAATGGGCGATAGGTTTTCATCATCATATCCAATCTTGCCACCGCATGAATTTATCAAGCCGACCATGGCCTTTACAATGGAGTGTTTTACTCCTTGCATGGGACCATCATTCAGATTGAAAACTGGTGGCAGCAATTCAATGTCGCAATTGTAATGAATACCATAAATCCATTCGCAAGCGTAAAAGCCGTCGTTTAATGTTATATTATCATCACCGTCGATGCTATTTAAAGGAATAAAATTGCCATCTCCCAAAACATCAACCGTTGTTAAAATACTGAGACTGACAGAAGGAGTTATCCACCTCCTGAATCGGTTGGCCGCATTAAGGCCGGAGACATTTACGATTTCCCCTATTTTAGCATCATCTTTAAACTTAATCCCATCAATGATAATGTCATTAAACGCCTGGGTTAAATCTATCTCGTCCCCTTGAATATCTTTTATTCTGAATTTTTTGTTATCAACTTGCGTGATAACAGTATAATAATTTGAAATATTTCCAGAAGAGTTTAAATCATTATATAATCCAAACAATCTTATTTTGCTGTTTGATCCAATCCCGGAAACTGATTCCGTTTGCAAATAATAATCGCCTGAATAACTAATTATTGGTTGATCCTGATCAAGCAAGCTCACCAAGCTTGAATTTGAATATTCCGCATAACTATCTAAAAATTTCTGCTTGTACATTTCATCGTCGGTAAAAAACTGCAATCTCTCAATATAATAAGGAACACCGCTAGAATCCAAACCTATCCACCCTTTACGATAAACCAAAAACCAAATTTCATCGCCATTGTCTCCCGGAATGATGGCCAATGATTTAAATAATCCCTCTGGTGTTTCTTGCCTAGCCCATCCCCAGGACTGACCATTATCGGTATATGTCATAGTCAAAATTACTCCATCATTTCGCACGCACCACACTATAGGATAAGGGCTGGATTGGTAATCCATGTCGATGATAGAATAACCCTTAAAAAGTTGAATCGCATCAGATGATAGGTCATTACCGATATATCCGCGCACATTATAATCATAACCTATATCCCTAATGACGGCACCGGTCTTGTCTATATAAATGGCCCTGTTGCCTATGATTACCGGTTTAACCTGGTTGCACCCGTTATTACTTTGGCTTTTTATGACCACGGTGGTTGGCGTCATAATCCCATCGGCCGATGTGACCAGCCATTCGCCAAGCTGCGTGAAAACAATAAGATCATCCATTCCGACTAGGTGGTATATTTTATTAACCATTCGGCTTGGCAAATTTACGGTTATTCCGTCGCTGTCAAGCAACGGTGAATTTCGTTTATAACTATTGTAAAATCCTGATTCTGTCATCCAAACAGTCTGCGGTTCTGATACTGTCCCGGCAGAGCAAAGTCGGTCCTGATAAAATGTACCGGTGGAAGGATACCCTCGGACGGCAGACCACGAACCCTCAGCCCAATCATTTGTGGCGCTTGTCGATGCCAGTTCGTCTATAACCGTTGCGTCGCATGTGTCGTAAAGCTGGCTTGACCCACCACCACCGGCTGGCACCTGGGTTATTTTGACATAGCCAGACCATAAAAACGAGTCGGAGCAAAGATCAATTACCGCGGTTCCCGTCCATGCATCACTTGTTGATGCCACCCGGATATAATAAAATCCTCCGTCCTCTGACCCAAACGTATCATAATTTGACCCAGACCCTGCGCTTGATAAATATCTGATGGCCTTCCACGTGCTGCCACCATCGGAACTAATTTCGATTGCCAGGGTACCAGTCCAAGTACCATGGGTAATAATTCTCCACGACCCGCCACTTTTAATATTGGTTGATGCCGTGCTTGCTGCCGCGATCGAAACATTTAAATGCTGTGCCGGTATGACCTCGTTTAATTGCCATAACGTTTTACCGGTGGAATGCTTGGCACCTGTCACATTGGAAAATATCGCACTCACGGCAGTTAATGTGATATTGCCCGTAGTTCCGCTCGGGGTTATGGTTTCGCTGGCTGCATCATTGAGCGGCATAAATGGTCCGGAAACATAATCATAATCTGCAATCGACCAATCGGCATCAGCGTTTCTTGTTAATATTTGGGTAATATAGTCTGGATGAAAAATGTATAGGTCGTCACCGGTTTGTGCAAAGTTCAATTTGTATAAATCATTTACAAGCTTGAATGGGGTGGCCAATTCATATGGCGTGCCCCCTGATGTAATTTGTGCGCCATCCTTGTAGAACCTAACATATTGATCACCAAATTCCAGAATATAATTGTTTTCTCCATAAATAAACGGGCGCGTAATGGAATTGTCAGATTGAGACTTTTGAATATTAATGTATTGGGTGCCAGGGCGATTGGCTACGCCACCATTCGGCAACACAATCATGTTTTTTAAATCTTTTACGCCCTGGACATATTTGGGGGAAGATTGGTTAGCTTGGATGGCCGGGGAAACTACGCCCTTGGAAAAGTCGTTTTTGATAAATCGAGCGGCCATTTTTTACCTCGCGTCTATGTAGTCATTGGTTTTATATTTTGGATCGGTTATTTTTTCCTCGTTCAAATCAGCTATTTCTGCTTTGCTTAACCGGTCGGCATACGTTGCAGACAATCCGGCTGCTAAAGTTTTGTCACCCGTAATCTTTTTGCAAATCATGGCAGCAATCTTGAACGACAGCACCTCTGAAAACATAGGATCATAATCCAGCGATTTAACGCCTGCGTAGGAAGAATCGGCGTCATCATCAAACCCAAAATTGGTGTACTCGGCGTAGGCATCTGACTCCATCGTGGCAATAAAAACGCCGTTGATATTATTGTCGGGATCAACAAAGTTGAAAAGCTTATAATCTATCGGTTCCGGTATTTGTGAATCTGTATCTGTAAAAATCTTTCTGAGGTATACCGAACCCTGTGGCATATTCCCTGAATCTGGCAGATGGCTATATCCAGGGTAGTAGTAAAAGTAATCCCACCCGGGAAGTGTTACCGTAGCCGGCGCGGATACGAGGGCGGTCGTTACCCTGGCAAAGCGCCAGTTGTGCTCACGCAACAGAGAATTTCTGGCCAGTCTAAAAACGGCTTTGATCGCTTTGGTAATTTTTAGTGTTGGGCTGGAAAATTCAGCATCCGTAATCGGCTCAGCTGATAGATGCACGGCAACCAGGTTGAAAATGTCAATTTTGTCTGTTCTGCCATACGTGGTTGCCATCTTCTGCGCTTCCCGCCCAGGGGCACCCATTGTACCCCTGGGCTATTATTATTTTCTAGGTGCGTTTATTATACGCCCGTTTTACTTTTACAACAGTAGGTGATCCGTCCGCTTCATCTGGTACGGAGTTACCCATAACATCTTCTGCCTCTTCTTCCTGGTCTTGCTTTCCGGTATTGTTGACAGTTTCCGGGCGCATTGGCATCTTGCGCGCCATGTCGCTCATTGCAATCCGATCATTTATTTCCGGTTCTACAACATGTCCTGCTTCGTCCAGCGGCAGAATATGCCGAGGGATTTTTTTTACATCCTTGGGCCATTTCTTGCCAAAATCAGACGGATTTATTACCGCCCCAGCAGTCCAATGGCGCCCGAGAAATCCGTAACAATTACGCACAACCTTATAAAACATATACAGTCACCTCTTTCTTTTATTGATTAGTCCTCCACCGTAATATCAACATCCATCTGCATGGAGGCATCGATTTTGCCTGCCGTCATCGGGCCGCTGCCCACGGTGTAAGTCATACGCAAATACCGTTCGGCTCCAATGGGCACTTTTACCCGGATGTGATACCCTGCAACGAGAACGGATTCATCCAGTGCCGCCGTGGTGAAAAGAGTTTTTGCGCTGCTAAAGCTAGTATTGTCATCACATTCAAGGGCAATCGTCAGTGTCGTTGAACCCTGGCCAGTGAACGTTGTTTTAACCCGCACGTCCAGCCAAATGCCGGGCGCCACAGCATTGCCGGCCGCCAATTGGTCCAGGTAGCTGGTTGATGCCGCAGTAGTAGTTACTGCCTGATCGTCAGAAAACATCGTGTTTTTATCTTTCAGCATTTTACGCACCTCACTAATTTTGATTATACCCCTAAGGGTTGGGGGACTCTCCCCCTGGTCGCACCACTAAAATTGGCAGGTGTCGCCACTGGTCAGAACTTAGGCAGTGATGGCAGACTCCGAATTGAGCAAAATATCATCACTGATCCGGCGCACAGGATAGCCCCGGAACATCAGCGTGTCAGGGCGAGGAACTCCGTCGGCACCAACTAGGTCTTTGATCGACAGATACACGTTGCCCTTGTCCTGCAGCTTAATATCCAGCATTGCCAGGACTGTCTCATTGCAGTAGAACACCGGGCGAATATTGCCGACAGGTGGCAGCTTGTGCAGTGCCCGAACCATCAGCTTGATCAGATTGGCCGAGGTATCGGTAGAATCACCAGCCGTCAAAACGTCGGACACGTCAATGTTGGGAATACGGACAACGGCGCGCCAATCGCGCACCGTTAGGCCTGCAAACCACCGGTAATGGCTAACATAGGCCTCGTATTTCCCGTTGTTGTCTGTGTCGATGATGGTTTGAACTCCTTTATCATTATATTCAAGACCGGCTTGAGTCCCCTTGGGGTAGATGCCGTGGACGGTCTCAGGTCCCCAACCGATCAACCACATTGAGGTGTTATCGTCTCCCGTCCCGCCAGCAGTCAACAATCGGCTGGAAGTTGTTGCCCCGCTGAGAGCATAATAGCGCGGTGAAAGACCAATGAATTTTTCGGGGTCGACATCGGTGTCACCGTAAAGCAGCGTGCTCATAAGCGATTGACCCATGCCCTCAATGAAGGCTTTGTCCTCTGATGCCCTGAACGCCTGGGCATTAGAGTTGATTTTAACCAATGCCTCGTCAACTTCGGAATATGCTTCCATCATACCGCATGAATCCTGAATCTGCTTTTTGGTCGATTTTACCGGAATGACACCTTGGTTAAACAAGCGCCACGTCGGGGTTGGCAATGATGCCCTCAAGGTCGAGGTGTGGCTCGACCCGTTGTTACATTCCACCCAGGGGATGTCATCGAGCATCGGCATTGCCAGGTTAAGCACTTCTGATACTGCCGCGATCGAGCCGTCCGGATTGATTGATTTTGCCACGTCCACCAACGTGGGCCATGCACTACCTAGAGCTCCCATTATAGTCACCTCATGAAATAAAATGGCCTATTTTTTTGTCATGCTTGGGTATAAACGCTGCTCCAACGGCAAACCCTCTGCCCCGGAACTCGTTCCGCCTCCACCCTTCAAACTGTCTTCTGTCGTCATTTTACCAAAATCGAGCACCATTTTAAAGACCGCCGGATTATTGATCAATCCGGTATCCGATAAAATGGTTTTCAAATCAGCGCGGGTGTTAAGAAACCGATTAGCAACCGCAATGTCAGCCGAACTATTATTGCCCAACATCTTAAGGGTCTCTTGCTTCCAGGACTCCACCAACTGACTGCTGGCTTGCATCTGGGAATCATGTGCATCCTTAACAATTTTGGACTGGAAATCGACCAACTTTTGAGCATTAGCTTGTGATAGGTTTATCTCTTTGGCCAATGACGTAAACGCATTAAGTTGCGCTTCCGGCATAACCATTCCCTCACCAAGTTTAAATGACTCATATTTTTCTGGCGCGCCTTGGTCGGCATTACCATCACCTTGGACATTACCGGGCTGGCCGCCTTGACCTGCTTGACCACCCTCACCCAAAATGCTGCCATTGCCACCCTGACCTGCGCTGCCGCCTTCGCCTAAAATGTTACCGCCCTGGCCCTGTTGTCCACCTTGTTCACCTTGACCAGCTTGTGCTGCCTGACCTGACTGACCTGCTTGAGCGCCTGGTTGGCCTTGACCACCTTGACCAGCTTGTCCACCCTGTGCATTAGCCTCATTACCCATTTTTTGCATCTCCTTAAAATTCATTGGGGTCATTTACTGCCCCGTTTTTTATATCCTCTTCGAGCAGTCGCTCGGATGTGTTCCGCTCACTCCTGACTTCGGAATAATATTCCGCTTGTAATTGAGCGAACAGCGCGGGATCGGCTTGCTGCATATCATCTAAAATGAGTTTGCCTACCTCACGTTTCCCCGCATGGTAATACATGAGTTTCTCATTGTCCAGAAATCCTACATTGTAGAACTCGGACATAAACAGAATCCTCCACAGAAAGCGGCGCCCGGCGGGATGTTTGGCAATGAATTTAATGTCATCAACATTCCGCTGCTTTTTTTTGATGGCAAGCTTTTCCATGTATTCTTGGCTTTGTACCCGGTCCATCATACCGGCAACCCACTCAACTCCCCGGCCCTTTGTAATGCATTTTGATCATTGCTTACCGGTGTTTGTGATAACGACTTCGCCCCCTGTATGGCCATCTGCGCTTGTTGCAATTGCTCCTGTTGTTGCTGCGCCTGCTGACGTTGATTGCGGATCATGGCAACTTTTGCTGGATCACGTATAATCTGAGGCGGAACGCCAATCAGGTCTGAGTAAACATCGATCGCCGCATCCATGTCAATTTTATCCAGCGACTCTGGGAATATCTGCGCATATTGGGCGGAGAACTGCAAAATTGAATCAACGACACCAGTGCGGATGGCTTTTTGCGCCATGGCCAATACTGAAACGTAATCGTACACCAGTTCCTGCCCCTGTATCTCCCTGGGAGGTATCGGCATTTTGCCCATGCGGTGCATGATATTGATCGTGCGGTCCAGCAGGGGGGTGAGTATTTCCGCATCCATGCGCTCAAGCACCGGCGACAAGATGCGCTTTTCATCTTTCAATTCTTCGACTTCTGAAATCGTTTTCTGGGTAGTTTGACGCTGGCTGAGCAACAAAAACAGATTGACGTAAAACATCGAGTCAATCCGCTGTTGGGTTTGGTTGATTTTGTCCTGTAACTCGTTGACTCGTATGTCAATTTGATAGGCCGGTTTAACGCCGGCGTTAGGGCCAGACGCGGCATTGAAACGCGTGACGCCACCGGGCAGCCGGTTAAAATCGCCCGTTACGGATGAGTCAATCATCATAGGCGGATCGATTATTTTTGCATTGGCAAGCAAAAGGTCACGCTCAAGTTTTTGCAGGGTTTTGGCATCGCCCAGGGCATCCCATCCAGGGCCAACACCATATGCAGCCGTTGAGTTTTTTATTTCCCACCGCGGTATCAGGACGGGAAATTCCTCGAATCCGGATATTGACAAAAATTTACCGCCGTTCTCTGCTGTCTCCCAATAGAGTGACAGGAACGGCATATTGCGATTATTTTTTATTTCCGGGATTCGCTTCTCGTTATCGCAAATCAGGAAACAAACATCTATTGAGGCGTCATAATTGTAATTGTCGTAAAGGTTGCGTACTGTTTGCGATACATTCTCGCGCCCAAATTCGTCAATCATTTGCTTTACTGTCATTTTGAAATTGCGCGTAAAACGGTTCGGCTTACCGTTTGCATCTACTCCAAATGCAAATTCTCCGACCGTAAACGTCCGGTACTTGATGACATTCTCGGGGTCTTCCAAAACCATCACGGCACCGGTGCCGATCACGGCGAACTCCAAGTACAGCCAATTTAGGACGGAATAAGTATTCGCTTTTTTGAAAATCGAATATAAATTGTCCTTGATGGCGCTTATCCAAAGTTTAACATTTGGAAAATTCAGCAGTTCTTTGTTAAGCAGACTCAGATCAAACCATGGGTGTGACGGGCTTGTCATGTTGGCCGTCAATCCCGCGGCCAGGGATGCGGCAGCCTGCATCGGTTTGCCGTTTAGGATTTTTTTGTGATCTATCATTCGCCCGTCGTTTGGCCTATCGCCCGGGAACATACCGCGGGACGGCGCGAAATAATCGCGCAATTCTCGCCATGATGGCACCCATTTGGCTTGTTCTGCATACAGCGAGGCATTATTTTTTTTTGCTATCTCAATTAATGTCATCATCAGAAAAACTGCCTTTTGCTTTGCTTGGATTGGTTAACAGTTTCCTTTGGAAGTTTCAGCATCCTTGACACATAATCCAAAAGCTGGCCCGGGTCCATGGTAGTCAGGTTCGGGTTATTCGGTTTTGCTATGTTTTTAGCTATTAGGGTAGTGTCCTTTTGACCAATCAGCGGGGCGTAGTTTTTGTTTATCCGATACGGCAGATTAGTTGACTGACCGAATGATCCGGCCAGCCCATAGCGGAAAGAGTCTATCAACTGCCGGCGGCGAGTAGATAACGCGTTAATTGATTTTTCAGGATCGAGCACAGAGGGCAACGGGCCTGCGAGCGCATCGGAGTTAATCGGTTTTTGTATCGTGGAGAAATTCACGGCAGGGGGAGCGCTTTTATTTGCCGATCCGTTGCTGCCACCACCGATGTTGATGCACATTACGCCACCTCGCTATTTTGTTTACATAATCCCATCACAAAAATCTTTAAAATGCAACCAAAAAATAGTTGCAACCCCTTATTTATTTCAAAAATGTAGCCAAATGTTTTGGCGCCTATTCCCCCCTCGCCCTTATCTCACACAAAATAATTTAAAAAATAAATTAAATTTTGCTTGACAAAAACTGGTATCGGGACGATAATAACAATAGAGGTTGAGAGTAAATCAAACGGGAGGGCGATATGAAAAAAGAAATTAAAATGAAAACGGTTACACTAACCAACAGCTTTCACGGCACGTCTGTAAGTGTGGGAGTGCCGGAATATGCGGCCGGATCACAAGAGGATGCATGGGCATATATACAGGAAAAGGCTTATCCGGTATCGACCAAGCCTGACAGGAAACAGTATAATCGGGTACGTAGGGCATTGTGCGGCATATCTGATTGCCAATGTGGGATAGTTAGATAACCGCCTGACGAGGCCGTGGAATCCGGCCGAAACCGTCGTGAGACGGTCGCGGAAATAAATCAAACGGAGGGCAACATGAAAACGGCAGAAAAAGAAATTACAGAATCGGCTTTATGTAGCTGGAATGAAACATTTTTGAACGCAGACGAAAACAATTTGCCGAGCAATCCAGTGGTTTTATTTGACGGCAATAAATTCCACCTGACATCATCGTTGCATGGATTGAATGAAACTGACGTTGTTATCCTGGATTATGGCTATGACGGATCAGAAATCAGAGATGTAATTGAATCAGTAAAATCAGAAAAATGGTCAAAAAATGATTTAATCGACTATTTAACTAACATCGATAAAATCTAACCTCCTGACGATCAGTTTAGCAGAGGGGCCAGGCTCCGGCCTGGTTAATGCGCGCACCGGTCCCAAGCCCGGTTTGGTTAAACTTCCGCATAGACGATACTATCAATTTTCGCCAATTTATTATATTCCTAAATAAAATCATGATTATTGCAATATCAACCATAATATTTCAATATTGTAATTTACTACTGCATCGTTATTTTACAAGTTTGGTAAAAATCCTGTACAAAAGATACTATCAATTTTTATCCTTCATTCCTAACATCCAAAATAAATCCAATAGTTTTATATGTATTCCATAGACGATTGAACGCATCGGCGCTATTTAACAACATCTTGAAACTATAAGAAAATTCACTGCCGACGAGGATGCAACCGGTCGTGTCCTTTAAATAATTCCCGATATGTATTTCAACCCCTTCCCGACCCGGGACATTTTCCAGCAAAAAGACATCATGCTTATGAAGTGGCGAAAAATAAGGGATAACATTATAAAGCGTGGGAGGGATGATGGGCTGCTGAGGTTCCAGCGTACAGCAAATCGGCCAGCCAGTTTCGTCTATCATCATTCCTGCCGTTCCGCTTTCGCTTTGCGCCAATCTTTTCAGTGTTATTATGTTTTTATTGTCCATTTAATTTGACCATCCTTACCCCACGGGGTTGTAATTTTCGTCCACATCTCTTAATGGATCATAACTTTTTATGTTGCCGGATGAATACCGATTATAACCACGTCCGGCACTGTTTTTGGTTACGGGATAGGCAAACGTCAGGACAAGACCATCCGCCCGGTCGGGAGATTCGAGGCCGCGCGCCTTCATATCGGCTTTTGCTTCAAGCTTCAACTTATCGCCTTGCTTGGTTAGTTTTATCTCATATTCCGGGGCCGTCAACTGAGATTCAAGTATAGGGTCAGGCTCAATTCTCCCACCCATTTTCAGCCAGTCTCTTAGTTTGACGTACATTTCGGCGCGCTTGTTTAGGCATGATTTATCCATTGATTCACCACCAAACGGTACCAGCGTCCAATTGCGCCCAAGCTGCCTACCGGCGCTTACAATCCCCGTACCTGAACCCATATCGACAAAAACAGCATCCGCATTGTATTCCTTTTCGTAATTTCTTATCATGGCAGCCGCCGCGAAATCGTCGTTGATCTTCCGCACAGCGGCCAGCTTCTTAGAAAATAACCCCTGCCTCAAATAAATTGTAAACTCATCATTGCCGTAAATGGCTGCATCGACCCCAATAATAACAGGTTCAAAATTGTATTGATCTTCTCTTAGTTTTACCTTGGAAGCATTAAATACCAATTCGCCAGAAATGAATTGACGGTCTGATTGTCTCGGGAATACTCCACGGACCCTTATGCGTATATAATCGCTGTCCTCTCCCCAATCCTCTACTTTTTTTTCAAGCTCTTCTTTGTTGGTGATGGTTA
>Ga0315535_1000353_pt1 | contig 32210 bp, 27 predicted proteins | sample SalMarSW160220MG_2_FD_203092 | JGI IMG/M metagenome (GOLD analysis project Ga0315535, IMG submission 203092) | Salt marsh sediment microbial communities from the Plum Island Ecosystem LTER, Massachusetts, United States - Salt Marsh Sediment SW1602-20 ... | reverse complement strand
GCCTGGAACACAGCCAGAGAATCTCGCGCAAGAAGCCCGAGGCTTTCGATAAAATCATGGGCGTCAAAGTGCACGGGCTACAAGCCCTGCTTTCGGCCACCCATGACGTCGAGCTGAAAGGATTGATGCTCTTCGGCTCGGTGGCCGGCCGATTCGGCAACGCCGGCCAGACGGACTACGCCGCGGCCAACGACCTGTTGGCCAAATGCACGACCTGGCTCAGGGCAACCCGACCCGGGCTTCAGGTGTTCACCCTGGCTTTCAGCGGCTGGGACGGACGCGGCATGGCCACGCGCGGCTCGGTTCCCGAGCAACTCAAGAGCGCCGGGATAACCTTGATCCCGATCGAGCAGGGAGCATCTTCGGTACGGCGCGTTCTTGCCTCGGGCTACTCCGGCGAGTTGCTAGTTGCTCGCAGTCTGGGCGTGCTCTACGAGAGTCTGCGCCTCGATGGAGTCGATCTCGAGCTGCTGCGCGGACGGCTTTCCAAGACACCCGAGCGCTTTCCGATGCTGGGCGACGTGCTCGACTGGACACAAACGGACGGTTTACGCCTGATGGTTTCGTATGATCCTTCGAGTGATGGTTTTTTAGACGACCATCGCATTGACGGAGTGGCGGTATTGCCCGGAGTGATGGCGGTCGAAACCTTCGCCGAGGCCGCCATCCTGATGCGTCCCGATCTTACGGTGGTTGCCATAGAAGATTTGGCCTTCGAGGCACCCTTGAAACTCTATCGCGACGAAGAGCGAATCGCCGTGGTACGCCTGATTCCCACCTGGGACACAAACGGGCGAGTCATTCTGGCCACTATGGAGACCGAGCGCGAATTGGCAGGCGGCCTGAGACAAAAGACCAGGCATTTCAAGGCAAGATTGCGCCTTGACCAGGACCTGCCGTTGGTGCGTTCTGAAACCGTGGCATCGAGTCACGCTCCGGCGGTCGACAAGGAAGCTATCTACCGTGCCTACTTTCATGGACCAAGCTTCCAGGTATTGCAGCGAGTGACCACAGAGAGCGACGGTCAGACGGCTGGATGGATGAGCCCGGGCACCGAGTTGCCCCCGCTGCGCCGGCCGGGAAAACTCATGGCCAAACCGATGTTCACCGAGTTGGCTTTCCAGGCCGCCGGGATGGTCGAAATGCAGAAAAAAAACAGGATGGGTCTGCCGTCAGGAGTGCGGCGGCTCAGGCTGCATCGCACACCGGACGGTGCAGACACCAAGCACCAGGTGGCCGCCTGGGTGATACCGCAGGGCAGCAACGGCGAGACCCAGTACGGCATCAAGGTCATTGACGACAGGGGTTACGTGTTGCTCGAACTGGACGGCTACCGCACATCGGCCCTGCCGAATGCCTTGCCGGACAGCCTGCTGGCAGAACTTGCTCCGAGGAATCAAAAATGATCCGCTGGCTGCTGGCCCATCCCGGCCCTGCGCTTGATCGAGGCGTCTTCCTGAGTCAACTGGAGGCCGACGAGGGCAAGCGTTTCAGGCATCCCGGCCGCCACCGCCAGTGGCTGCTGGGACGTGCGGCTGCCAAGACCCTGCTTGTCAAACAGGCCGCGGCCGACGGCGGGCAGGAGCTGCCTTTTCGAGGCATCCAGGTGCACCGCACTCCCGACGGCTGGCCCCAACCCATGGCCCAGGGGCGAGTTCTGCCGCTTTCGTTGTCCATCTCGCACACCGGTGAGCGGGCCCTGTGCGCCGTGTGTCCCGAGGGAGAAGGTCTTATTGGCGCCGATATCGAGCTGGTGGCGACAAGGTCGGAAAGCTTCATGGAGGATTACTACACCAACGGCGAACGCATGCGTCTTATGGCCCTGCCCGACGGCGCCCGCGACAAGTTGGCCAGCGTGATCTGGTGTATCAAGGAAGCCGTACTGAAGGCTCGTCGAACCGGTTTTCACGAGAGCGCCACCAGCGTCGAGGTGCTGGCGTTGGATCATTTTACCACCAGTGCCTGGAAGAAGGCCGTGGTAGAGATGAAAGACGGCACCCGCCCGGAGACTTACTGGCGCCTGTCGGAAAACGACAGTGTGGCCATGGCAATCGCCAAGATTACTTCTTCAGCGTAATTGATTCGATGCTCACGTCCTGCAGTGGGCAGTTCTGGCCGAATGGGCCGCGGGCGCCGGTCTTGACCTTGGCTATGGCGTCTACCACCTTCATTCCTTTGGTCACTTTTCCGAAGATCGCGTAGCCGAAATCACGCACCCCGTGATCGAGGAAGGTGTTGTCCTTGAGGTTGATGAAGAACTGGTTGGTGGCTGAATTGACCTCCCCGGTGCGCGCCATTGCCAACGTGCCGCGCTTGTTTTTCAGCCCGTTGTCCGCCTCGTTCTTGATCGGTGCGCGGGTGGTCCGCCTTTGGAACTTGGCGTCGAAGCCGCCGCCCTGGATCATGAAGTTTGGAATCACGCGGTGGAAGATCGTCCCGGCGTAGGTCTTGTCCTTAACGTATTGTAGGAAGTTGTCCACCGAGATGGGCGCCTTGTCCTTATACAGGACGACCTCGATTTTACCCAGGCTGGTCTTGATCACGACCGTCGGATTGGTCGGAGTCTTCTTCGGCCCGGCCATGGCCGATCCGAAGAGACACACACACAGACCCAGGCTCAACCCGGCAACCAATTTTGTTTTCATGACGTTCCTTTCTATTAGAGTACTTTGATCGACTCGATACTCACGTCTTGCTTGGGACAGTCCTGTGAAAACGGCCCCTTGGCGCCCGTGGGCACTCCGGCGATTGCATCGACGACGTCCATGCCCTCTGTTACCTTGCCAAAAACGGCGTAACCGAAATCGCGCGAACCGTGATCCAGAAAACTGTTGTTTTTGAGGTTGATGAAAAACTGGCTGGTCGCCGAGTCGACCACCGCCGTGCGCGCCATGGCCAGCGTGCCGCGCTCATTCTTGAGCCCGTTATCGGCCTCGTTCTTGATCGGCTCCCTGGTGTCTTTCTGATTGAGCCCGGCATCGAAGCCTCCACCCTGGATCATGAAATTGGGAATGACCCTGTGGAAGATCGTCCCGTTGTAGTGCCCGTCGTTGGCATACTGAATGAAATTCTTCACCGAGATGGGCGCAGAATCTCCATGCAGGGCGATTTTTATTTCGCCCTTGCTGGTCTTGATTATCGCTTGCGTATCAGCCATGTTCACACTCCCTTGGGAAAAGGTTGGAGCCTACTTGATCTTTTTCAACAGATCTCCGAGCGTGCCGAAGCCCGCCTGCGAGGCGTCGCCATCACTCGCTGCGTACTTATCGAAATCGGCCCGCTCGGCTTCCTGCAGGGCGGCCTTGCGACTCAAACTGATGCGCCGCCCATTCTCGGTCACCTCGAGCACCTTGACCTTAATCGGCGTACCGGGCTTGAACTGCTTGCGGTGGTCTTCGCCCCTGGACGTTCCCATCTCGACGTTGGGCACCAATCCCTTGCGGCCGGGACCAAGCGTGACGAAAACACCGAAGTTGGCCACGCTGTCAACCTTACCCTCGACCACGGCGCCGACGACGGGCACTTCCCCGAACTCCCCGTCCTCTGGAACCCGGGCCAGGCCGATCCGGCGCTGCTGGGGATCGACCGAGAGCACTTCCACCGCAACTTCTCCTTCGAGCTGCAGCACCTGGCGCGGATGCGACACTCTTTCGGGAACGTTCAGGTTCGAGATGTGAATCAAGCCGTCCACGCCCGGCGCAAGCTGCACGAAGGCTCCGAAGGGCTCCAGACGGACAACCTTTCCCGTGAGCCTGCTGCCCTCGGGAAAGTTGACAAGCGCCTCGTCCCAGGGATCGACCTCGAGGCGCTTGAGACTGAGAGTGATGCGCTCTCCTCCCTGCTCGATGGAGATCACCTGGACGTGGATCTGCTCTCCTTCCTTGAGAACCTCTCGCGGGTCGGACACCCGATTGTAGGAGATCTCGGATACCGGCAACAGGCCATCCAGGCCTCCGAGATCGATAAATGCGCCGAAATCGCGAATCGATCTGACACTGCCTTCGAGTATGTCGCCCTCGGCCAGACTTTTGCGCAACTCGGCGGCCATTTTTCGGGCTTCCGCCTCCAGTAGCGCCCGGCGCGACAAAACCAGATCCGGTCGACGACCGGAAACGTCGTACTTGGTGATAATGAAGTTGTACTTCTGCTCGAGGTGAACATCCGGGTCTTCACAGTAACGCAGTTCGATCTGGCTGATGGGGCAGAAGGCGCGAATGCCGGCCACTTCGACATCGAAGCCGCCCTTGTTACGCGAGACTACCCTGCCCTGCACCGGGATCCTGCTGCGAGCGGCCTCGTCGAGAAACTCGCGATCGCGAATTCCCTTGGCCAGTTGCCGGCTGAGCACCACGCCGTCCGATCCGCTGGAAAGCACGCAGGCCTCGACATCGTCGCCGACTGCCGGAGGCCGATCATCGTCACCCTTGATCTCGGCCAGCGAAATAATACCCTCGCTCTTGCCGCCCAGATCCACCACGGCGAAATCATCCGTAATGGCGACAATCGAGCCCTTGACCATTTCTCCGCGCCGGGTAGTCCCCGCCTCGATCTCGCCCTGCATGGCATCGAGAAACAGGCGCCGCTCGGCTTCGTCGAGATCCTCCCCGGCTGATTCCGGCTGGCCGTTCTCGTGCTCGATTTCCTTGCCGTCATGACCTTCATCCATCAAGGCTCTCCTCTTTGCGATGCGCTGCTCCTATAGCACGTAGAGGTTGCGTCCGCAAGAGCGTGATCGAAAACACAAAGGCTGAAAAAAACGTGATCACGATCACTAACTATATGAAATATATGCATATTTTTTATTTTGCAGTGAAGATTTTCAAGAACTCGACCGTTAATATGGGCAGCAGATGGAAAGGACACAAAGGGAGGAAGAAAATGATTCAAAACACCCTCAGACGCATTTTCAAAAGAAAAGCGAAGAAAAATTCACCGGTCAAAAACGAGCGCGAATCGGTGCGCTACAACATAACGATGTTCGCACGCTACCGAGGCAGCGGCACGTTTGTTGAACGCCGGGGCAACGTAGGAATCGGCGGCTTCTGCTTCGAGGGAGAATACGAATACGAGTTGGGCTCCAGCGTTGATCTCCTGTTTCGCCTGCCTGGCACGGTCAGCTGGATTCACGCCAGCGGCACGGTTCTGGGTTATTCCATGGCAAACGGTTGGCTCGGTATCCGAGGATGCTTCAGCGACATTTCCTTCGAGAACGAGCGCCGTCTGGCTCGTTGGCTGGATCAGACCTCCCTGCAAATACAGCTTGCCGCCGCCTGAAGACGACACGATCTTTCCAGACCCAAAAACACGCGGTTGCACACGGCTTGAATCTTTGTGGCCCTGGGTCTTGAAATCTCCCGTAAAGGTCTTATAGTGTCACCCGGAGCGTGAATTGAATTGAGCTGGTCATATAATATAGGCAGTTTGTTCGGTTTTCCCATCAGGGTCCACATTAGTCTGATAGTCTTTCTGGCTTTCATTCTGTTCAGCGGTGGAGGTCTGGTCGGCCTGGCGCTGATGACCGCCGTATTCGCCTCGGTCGTGCTGCATGAGCTGGGACATGCCCTGACAGCCCGCAGGCTGGGTGTGCGGATTGTCGATATCTCACTCTACCCATTCGGTGGGATGGCCCGAATGGCGACCAACATGCGCAGCTCATCGGACGAGATTGAAGTGGCTTTGATGGGCCCTGGCGTGAGTCTGGCGTTGGCGGCACTGCTGGGCCTGCTGGCATGGCTTGGCGATTCGGGCATGCTGTGGATGCTTGCCAAGATAAACCTGATGCTGGGAGCCTTCAACCTGCTGCCGGCCCTGCCTATGGACGGAGGCAGGGTCTTCAGGGCCTACATGGCTCGCCGTATAGGCTTTTACAGGGCCACCGCCCTGTCAGCCCGCCTGGCTCGCTGGCTGGCCGCCGGGCTGGCCGTTGTGGGATTGTTCACCTCAGGCTGGCTAATTGTGCTTGCCGCCTTGCTGCTGTTCATGTCGCTGACCGAACAGGTTGCCGCCCGGGCCAGGGAATACATGGGGGACCCGGGCTACGACGATCTCGCGGCGCGTACCTATTACGACCGTTTCGGCAGGCGTGTCGTCATAGAATGGCACGACGGCCCGTAAGCCCGAATCTACTTGCGCTGACAGAGACCCACGGTTTATAAACCTTGAGCGTCGCGATTCATGAGGAGTGCGTGAGGGTGGGCGCCCGGAAATTCCGGAAGGGGGTCTTCGTGCCAGGATCTTCGTGGCTCGACAATTTTCTTACTTGCGGCAGAGAGGGACTGGATATCGAGAGCAGGCGCAGGCTGCGCCTGCTCAACTGGGCCGGATTGTCCATGTCTTCCGTCCTGGCCGCTTGGGTAGTGGTCCAGATTAGCTATTCGGCCTGGATCCTGGTTGCCTGGCAGATCGGATTCGCACTGACCACGCTGGTGCTGTTGATCGTCCTGCGCCTGACCCTGGCAACGGAGGTGATCGCCCACCTCATGTCGCTGGTGCTGCTGCTCGTCGTGACCAACAGCGCCTATTACACGGGCGGCCCGACCGGCGCAAATACGTCTCTGTTCTTGCTGATTCCCGTGGGCGCGGTCAGCGTTGCCGGCCGGCACGGACTATGGTGGACGCTGCCGGCACTGGTCGCCGTGATAGTAATGGAATGGGCACAGAAAAACGGATACGTCTTTTACAATCTGGTGACCGAAGAGGAACGCTGGCTGGATGCATTACTGACCTGGATTACCGCGCTGGGCGTGATCTCTTTCCTGATCTTCCAGTTCGAGCGCGTGCGCGACAAGGCGGCTCGTGAGTCGGGCCTGGCGCGCGAAATGGCCGAAGAGGCCTCGCGGATCAAATCGCAATTCGTGGCCAACATCAGCCATGAGATCCGTACGCCTCTGCACGGCATTCTGGGTGTGTTGGATCTGGTCGAAAGCGAGCAGGATCCGTCCGCCCGCAAGAAGTTGACAGCCGTAGCGCGTGAATCGGGCAAGTTGCTGATCGATGTTGTCAACGACGTGCTCGACCTGTCACGTATCGAAGCCGGAAAGATCGAACTGAGGCTCGTGGATTTCACGCTCGCCAGAACGCTGGACCAGGTGGTCTTCCTGGCCTCGGAGCCGGCACACCAAAAGGGATTGATGTTGAAGCAGGAGATCGAGCCGGATCTGCCAGAGCGAATAAGTGGCGATTCCGTGCATCTTCGGCAAGTTCTTCTGAACATGATGTCCAACGCGGTCAAGTACACCGAAAAGGGACGAATCGTACTGCGAGTGAGCTGCAGCCGACGCGATCCCGAAAAAATATGGCTGCGTTTCGAGGTGCAGGATTCCGGAATAGGGATAGAGGCGGATCAAGTCGATCGGGTTTTCGAGCCGTTTGTACAGGCCGACGGCAGCTCCACACGTCCCCACGGCGGCGCCGGCCTGGGGCTGGCAATCAGCCGACAGCTGGTCCGCTTGATGGGAAGTGAGTTGCGGGTATCCTCGCAACCAGGAAAAGGCAGCCGTTTCTGGTTCGAAATTGAAGTTGAACCGGCGGCGTCGAAGCCGGAGCGACAGGCTTCCGATGAGCCGCCCGCAACCAGTGAGCCATACAAACCCGGAGACGACCAGCCGTCGGTTCTGGTTGTCGAGGACAACGTCATTAATCGCAAACTCGCCGTGGTCATGCTCGAGAAGATCGGCTGCCGGGTTAGCGTGGCGGACGACGGGCAACAGGCGCTTGCACAAATCGAGCACGAGAAATTCGATCTAATTCTGATGGACTGCCAGATGCCGGTCATGGATGGACTGGAAGCCACCCGGCAGATACGCAAAAATGAAAAAGCGGCCGGGCACGGTCATATTCCGATAGTCGCCCTGACCGCACATGCAATGGAAAACGAACGCCAGATCTGCTTCGAGGCGGGAATGGACGATTATCTTTCCAAACCTTTCTCAAAGAAGGACATCCAGAGGATCGTCATAAAATGGACTAGTAAAGAGGGCCTTAATTAACGAACTGTTCGACGAAATACTTCGGATTGAGAGTCTCGCCGGTAGCCTGGATCAGAAGCTGATTCCAGCGCAGGCTCTTGCCGGGTGCGAATATTTTTTCATCAAGGAACTTGCCGATCTCCGATCGACCGACGTAATCCATCTTATCGGGCGCAATCTTCAAGATATCGCGGGCCAGGTAGTAGTGTAGCTGGCTGGCCATCATCTCGCCCAGCATGTAGTTGTGATAGTAGACCGGCCAGGCGGCGATGTGAATCTTCGAGGCCCAATCGGCCGCGCCCTGCGGGCGATCGGGCGCTGTCAGAAGCTGGTAGCGCTTTTTCAGATCCCACCATAACTTGTTCAGATCCTGATCCGGGTTGGCATACAACTCACGCTCGAAATTGACCACCACCATGGTCCAACGAGCCATCACCAGCATCAGAAGTCGCTGCTGGAAACGAATGTCGTTGGCCAGCGGCTCGATCTTGTCGGCCGGCACCTTGAGCATCGCAATCAACCAGCCCGGGTTGCGAGTCAGCCTGCCGAAGAGCATGGCAATCGCCTCGGTAGTGAACTCGTGCGACTCGCTGCGCAGCAACCAGGGTAGCTTTCGGTCTATGTACTTGCTGTATACTCCGTGCCCCGTCTCATGCAGCAATGTCGAAGTCTGCATCTCGGTCGGGTTGAGATTGGCCAAGATACGCACGTCGCCCTGGCGATCGATGTCGGTGCAGAAGGCATGCGGCATCTTGCCCGGCTTGGAAAAAAGATCCGAGCGCTCCAGAATATCGGCCGGGTCGAGCCCGATACCCTGATAGTATGAAGTCACCAGCGCTTTCTGATCGACGCCCTTGAAAAATTTATCCAGGTCGACCTTGCCGATGGCCGGCCCTTCCTGGAAAAAGGGGTCCTCGTAGTGCCAGGGCATGAGTTTTTCCGGTTTGAGGCCATAACGCTTGGCCAGGGCCGCGTTGACCCGTTGCATCAGCTTCTTGAAAGGCTCGTCGGTCTGTGCGGCCAGGTCGTCGAAGATTTTCTTGATTTCCACAGGGTCCTGTTCGATCAGCTTCAAACGCATGCTGTAGAAGTTCTCGTACCCCATCGAGCGAGCCGCCTGGTTGCGCAACTTGGCCAATTCGACGACTTTGGCGGCGACCAAGGCACCGCGTTTCTTGTAGGCCTCCCATGCCTCACGGCGCTTATTCGAGTCGCTCGACGACTTGAGAATGTCATAGATTCTGTTGTCGGTTACTTTGTGCCCGTTCACGACGCCACGATAGGTATTGAAGGTTTCCTGGACCTCGTTGGACAACCTGACCATTTTCTCCATCAAGCCCGGGTCGATCTGGTTCTCCTGGAAATCGAGAAACAGGATTTCGAGTTGGCGCGCAAGAAGCGGGTCTTTCACCAGGCCTCCCGCGCGGATCTTCTTCAGGTAGGCGAAATTCTCTCTATTCGAGTAGAGCTTGCGGATAGCCAACTCCAGATCTGCGTTCTTCTTGTAGGCATCCTTGTTTCCGGTCAGGCTGGCATCCCAGAAGGCCAGGTTCATCTGCTTCTGCAGCGGAGCCACGGAGGCAACATGGGCCGCAATGAATTTCCGGAGATCGGCCTCGACAGCGGTCGTGGTTTCTGCTTTCGGCTTTATCACTTCCTTCTCCTCGACAACCGGCTGCGGCCCCGAAGCACATCCCACTACCAGCAGAACCTGCGCGAAAACGAGATAGATTGTATTTTTCATGATCTTCTCCTCGTTATGGTCGAGCGAAGTGTAGCGCCGCCGCTGCTCCATGGCAAGACGATCCATGTTCCATAATGGAAGCATGCATTTTGTGAAATGGAAACCCGCCGAAAACAGCTAGCCGATCCCAAAGAATATTGAATGATATTACGAGACGTTGCGCATCAGGCGGGGTTGGCATGAGCCTTGCTTAATGTTATCTTGTCAAGAACACTTGGGAGATCGAGATGAACAGGACAATCATGCTGGCAATAGGCTCGATAATGTTTCTGAGTTCCGGTTGCATAGTCCTCGATCATCAGCACCCCGGCTGCGTCGGGGCCGATTGCAACCTGCAGCCGGGAGAGATCCGCTTCTACTGGGGATTCGAGCTGGAAGACGGCAGCAGCACCGACTGGTGCAACGCGGCGGACGTAACAGCGGTCGACCTGACCATCTACGATGCCTGGGGCGACGTCGAGTTCGAAGCCGCCGATCGTCCTTGCGACGACATGGGCGCCATTATAGACAACTTCTTCCCGGACGACTACGACCTGCAGCTGGTAGGAATCTGCTCCACCGGCGAGGTGACTCACGAAGGCTACTGGACTCTGGCTGTCGACCCGGGCCTGAACGACTACGGCACTTTAGTGCTCGACTACCTGGGCCCGTGCGAATGAGGCGACTTTAACCCAAGACTTGTTTGATTTGCTCGAAGGCCCAGTCGAGGTCTTTCTCTTCGATCGTAAGCGGCGGGGCGAACCTGATGATGTTGTCGTGGGTCTCCTTGCATAGCAGGCCCTTGTTCATCAGCTTCTCGCAGTAATCGCGTGCGCCACCCGCGGATTTCGCGAGCACCACTGCCAGTAGCAAGCCCTTACCGCGCACCACTTCAACTTTGCCTCCGGTGATCAGGCTCTCGAGTCGCGCGCGGAACCTGCCGCCCAGTTCTGCGGCGCGCTCGGCCAGCCTCTCTTCAACCAGCACCCCCAGAGCCGCCCGGGCAACCGCCGCACCCAACGGGCAACCACCGAACGTGCTGCCGTGATCACCCGGTTGGAAAACACCCAGGATCTCCTTCGAAGACAGGACCACGCTGACCGGCAGCACGCCGCCCGAGATGGCCTTGCCCAACACCAGCACGTCGGGACGGATGCCCTCGTGCTCGAAACAAAACATTTTACCCGTGCGTCCCAGCCCGGTCTGGATCTCGTCGAGCACCATAAGCACGTTATTGCGGCTGCATATTTCGCGCACCTTCTGGAGGTAACCTCCGGGAGGCACCACCACGCCGGCCTCGCCTTGAATCGGTTCTACCAGAAAGGCGACCGTGTCCGGTCCGATGGCGCTCTCCAGCGCCGCCGCCTCCCCGAAGGGAATCAGTTTGAAACCTGGAGTATAAGGGCCGAAGCCCTGACGATACTGCTGCTCGGAACTGAACGATATCACCGTGGTCGTTCGCCCGTGGAAATTTTCGTTGCAGCAGATGATCTCGGCCTTGTCCGGCCGCACCTTCTTTTTGAGATAGCCCCACTTGCGTACGGCCTTGACGGCAGTCTCGACTGCCTCGGCGCCGGTGTTCATCGGCAAGGCCATCTCCATCCCGGAAAGCTCGCAGACCTGTTCGAGAAACGGCCCAAGCTGATCGTTATGGAATGCGCGTGAGGTCAGCGTCACCCGTCCGGCCTGTTCAGAAAGAGCGCGAATGATTGCCGGGTGGCAGTGCCCCTGGTTGACCGCCGAGTAGGCCGAGAGAAAATCGAGGTACTTCTTGCCCTCGCAATCCCAGACCCAGGCGCCCGCGGCCCGCGAGATTACAACCGGCAGCGGGTGATAGTTGTTGGCCCCGTATTTTTCGGTGATTTCGATAATCTCTTGGGATGAAGACACGAGCCTACCTCCGATTTGGTTTACAGAAAGGCCAAGCGGTCTAGCGAGCATTTATTGTGAAGGTCTTGGCCTTTTCCCCCCTGTCGATGGCTGTCACTTTGAACTCGCCCAGAACGTCGTCGATTGTCAAGGTGCCCCCCTCGTTGCCCTTGCCCTCGCCCAAAACGACGGAGAAGGCATCCGAGGCCAGAGTGCTCTGGGCCGACTTGCCTTCCGGGCGCAACGCCCTGAAACTGACCGTGTTCTTGCCTTCCTTGAGATAGTTGTTCAGCTCCAGCACGAACTGCGGCACATCGTCTGAGATCGCTTTCAGGAACTTGTTGTTGATGATCACCTGGATCTGATAGCCGGTCATAGCCGGCCGGGTGATGTTGGTCACCACGAAGTACTTCTTGGACAGGTGTGCCGATGTCGTCTGCGCAGCGGGCTGCCTGCCGCTACCGGCGTCGGTTCCGACCTCTTTGACCTTGTAGTCGGGTGCGGTGATGTGCACGTTGCCGCTCTTGTCCAGCACGACCTTGGCCTTGTCGATCACTTGCTCCTTGGCTCCGGTTATCTGCACTCCGTTCAGAAACACATCGACCCCACCCGCGTGTGCCGCGCACAGACAGCTAAACATCCCGCAAACGAGCGCCAGCGCTCTTGTTTCGAATTTCATGGTCTACCTCCCGTGTTATGTTCGACACTCCTGTTGGACTGTCGTCCATCCGCCCGCATTCACCGTTTAGTTCTTTTTACGCCCGAAAAGGCGTCCCAGGATGCCACCTTCCTTGGCGCCATCCTTGCTTGATTCCTTGCCTTGTTTGGCATCGTCCGGCGAATCAGGTTCTCCTTCCGCTGCGTTAGCCTGGCCTTTCGTCTTCTCGCTCTGCTGTGTACGCATCGACTCCGGGTATCCAAATGTCTCGCCGCTGACCTCGTCATCGGGGATGTTGAGCTTGCTGCGGATGGAATCAGCAGTGTCCTTGGTGGACATGCTGGTCTCGGTTATCTTGCCGCTTTCCAGTTCTCGCGAGGAGACCTTGAGGATGCCCTCTTGATCAAGGGCGAATGAGATCTCCAGGTGAACGGCGCCCTTGGGCGCCCGGGTAATGCCGGTTATCGACATGGTTCCGAGATACTCGTTGTCGACCACCCGGTTGCTTTCCCCCTGGAATATGGTCAACTCCAGTTTCTCCTGGTTCTCCTTGAAGGTCTTCAAGGTATAGTTCCTTGAGGTCGGCAGCGAGGTTCCGGCTTCGAGCACGGGCAAGAAGCGCCCGCCGGGGATGCCGATGCCGATGCTGATCGGCAGCACATCGATCAATACCACGCTGTCGATCTTGCCCATAGATTCGGCCAGTAAAGCCGCCCCCAGGGCGACGGCCTCATCCGGGTGGACACCCTTGTGTGGTTCGCGGCCGAAGACCTCTTTTATGCGACGCCAGATCAGCGGCATGCGACTCTGCCCGCCGACCAGCAGAATGTTGTCGATGCGGTTCGGCTGCAGCCTGGCCTTCTCGAGCACCTGGGCAACCACTTCCATGGTACGATCGACCAGGGGTCCGACCAAGTCCTCGAGCAACGAGCGGGTCAGCTTCACCGCCAGGTCCTTGGGGGTATTGTCCACGGCCACGAAGAACGGCAGCCTTACAATCGTCTCTTCCTTCTCGCTCAGCGCGCACTTGGCCAACTCGGCAGCGTCCCGCAAGCGCTGGACGGACTGGCGGTCGAACTTCGGAACCTTGCCGATATCGCGGCAAAAGGCGTCGAGAATGTAGTCGACCAACTGGTTGTCAAAGTCCACACCGCCCAGAAACGTGTCGCCGCCGGTAGCCACCACCTCGTAGACGTTATCGGTCAGTTCGAGCACCGAGACATCGAACGTCCCGCCGCCCAGGTCATAGATCAGCACGCGTTGATCGAGCCTGCGGTTGAATCCGAAGGCAAGCGCGGCCGAGGTCGGCTCGTTGACGATGCGCTCAACCTGCAACCCGGCCAGCACCCCTGCCTGGCGCACGGCCTGGCGCTGATTCTCGTTGAAATAGGCCGGGACGGTTATCACCGCCCGGCTGACCTCGGCCTTGAGCAGTTCGCGGGCGATATCCTTGATCTCGCTCAGAATAAAGGCCGCCACCTGCTGCAGGCTGAAATTGCGGCCGACGATGCGCACCGCGGCCTCGTTCTGCGGGCCCTGTATGATCTGGTAGTGAAAGCGGTCTTTCATCTGCTGAACCGCAGGCGAGCTAAAGGGCCGGCCTACCAGCCGTTTCGAGCCGTAGACCGTGTTTGTGGGATTGAGCTCCATTTGCGCCTTGGCCGGGTGGCCGACAAGCAGGCGCCCCTGGTCGGTATAGGCCACGATGGAGGGAATCGTACGATAACCCTTGCGCGAAGGAATCACCTGGGGCTTGCCGTCGATCATCACCGCGGCGCACGAGTTGGTAGTGCCGAGATCGATGCCGATAATCCGCGAGGCCGCTCCGCCGGTCGGTTCCGCGGGCTTTTGGCCCTCGCCCGGCTCCATGAAGTCATCCACCGAAATATCGACATCGAAGTCGCCCGGCGGCTTCGGATTTGCCTCGCTTGTCTCGACCTCGAGATCGGCAGACACCTCGATCGACGGCATGGGCGGTTCCGGAGGCATCTCCACGCTGACATCCAGCCCTTCGAGGTCGCCCGCCGGCTGATCTTTCACTTCCGAGGCCGGCAGGCGCTCTGGTTTCAAGCGCGCCAGTGGTTTCACAACCGGCTGCGCCTTCTCGGCCGCGTCCTGCTTGCGCCCTTCCTTGATCTCGACGATCTTGCGAACCAGCGCCTTGGAAGGGTCGTCCAGCTTGACGAATTTGACTCCCATCCCGGGAACCTTGGGCTTGCCCTCGCCACCCGGCAGGCGCGCCCAGGCCACCCTTCCCGCGCCCTTGAGGATGGTCTGCCCCCCCTTGAGCTGCATCTCGAACTTGAGCAGGGTGTCTTTGGGATAGGGCTTGCGGCTCTGCAGGAAGATCCCCCCGCGGCTGATGTTGGTGGCAAAATGGTCGATGAACTCATCGACCTGCTCGTACTTGACGCGCACCAGCAGGTTCACGGGAACCCGCGAGTCACCGCGCCTGTTGTCCTGCTCGTCCGCCACGGGTCGTTAGCTCCTCTCAGTCAGACCGGGCCAGGATTATAGGCGAGCCGCATAAACGATTCAAGGCAATGTGGCGAAAAACCCGAATGACCATTATTTGACCAGGGCCTTGTCACCCCGGACTTTCGTCGGAACTTTTTGCGCCGCCGCGTCTGGTGAAGATTACCCGGTAGCTGTCTATGTCCTCCTGGAAGCAAATGCGGCATTCTTCCCCTCCGCCGCAACTCGCCTGCGGCGCCTCGGCCAGGGGTTCGAGGCGAACTTCGAATCCCAGCGACTCGTACAGGTCTACAGCCTCGCTCAGGCGCGGCTCGCAGGCTGCGAAGCATTTCTTCCAGCCTTGACTTTCCAGAGGCTCTCGAGGGGCCAGTTCTTCTTCAGTGTCCATGGCTTCCAGGAAACAACAGCCGGCGACGACTACAAGCCTTGATCACTCTTCTTCCTCGTCGCGCTTGATGCCCAGCTGCTTCATTTTCTTGTGCAGGTTGGTGCGCTCTATTCCCAGAACGTCGGCCGTACGGGTAATATTCCAGCCGTACTCGCGCAGCTTGGACAAGATGTACCCCTTCTCGACCTCGTTACGTACGTCCTTGAGACTCATGCCCTCGTAGCTTGCGACATCCACGGCCTTCTTGGAGCCCGTCACGTACTCGGGCAAGTCTGCTACGGTCAGTGCCTCGGCGCTCATGATCACCATGCGCTCGACCACGTTCTTCAATTCTCTTACGTTGCCCGGCCAGTCGTAAGCGCGCATGGCCTGCAGGACTTCCGGTTCGATGTCCTTTATCTTCAGGCCGTTCTCCCGGCAGAATTCGGTCACAAACTTGGTCAATAACGGCGGGACGTCGTCGAGCCTGTCTCTCAGCGGTTGGCAATGGATCGGTATGACGTTCAAGCGGTAGTACAAGTCGTCGCGGAACTCGCCCGCGCTGACCGCCTTTTTCAGGTCTTTGTTGGTGGCGGCGATTACCCGCACGTCGACGCTGATGGTCCTCTCGCCGCCGACATGGCTCATCTCCCCCGTCTGCAGCACTCTCAGCACCTTGGCCTGCGCCGCCAGGCTCATATCGCCCACCTCGTCCAGAAACAGCGTGCCGCCGTTGGCCAGTTCGAACTGACCCTTTTTCTTGCCGGTTGCGCCGGTGAAGGCTCCACGCTCGTAGCCGAATAGCTCGCTCTCGATCAACTCGGCCGGGATTGCCGCACAATTCACCTTGACGAAGGGCTTGTCGGCGCGTTTTGAAAGTTTATGCACCGCCCTGGCCACCAGTTCCTTACCGGTGCCGCTCTCGCCGGTGACCAGCACTCGTCCGCTGGTGGGAGCCACCTTGCGGATCTCCTCCATCAGCTGCCGCACCACCTGGCTGCTGCCCACCATCCGGTAACGCTCGTCCAGTTCCTCGTCGATCAACATCAGCCGCCTGTGCATCGACAGTTTCTCGATACAGTTGCGCACCGAGAGCACAACCCTGTCGCGATCGAGCGGCTTTTCCAGGAAGTCATAAGCGCCCAGGCGCGTCGCACCAACCGCGTCCTGAATTGTGCCGTGCCCGGAGATCATTATTACCTCGGTGGTCGGCCACTCCTTCTTGACGTTTTCGAGCATCTGGATGCCGTCCAAGCCGGGCAGCTTGATGTCCAGCAGGATGATCTCGGCCACATCCTCACGCATCAACCGCAGCGCTTCTTCGGCTGAACCGCAATCCCTGGTTGACACGTTCTCGTCTCCCAGTACCATTTGCAGCGTACGCCGGATGTTCTTCTCGTCGTCGACGATCAACAGTTTCACCTTGTATGACCCGTTCTCGGACATGGCTAACCTCCAGTTTCACTTTCGGCCCGCAGTCGTACCTTGAACACGGTTCCGGCAGAACGCCCATCCTCGACCGTGATCTCACCGCCGTGCTGCAGGACGATCTTCTTGACTATGGCCAACCCCAGGCCGGTTCCATCGGTCTTTGTCGTAAAATAGGGTTGGAAGAGGCGGCCGCGCGCGTCTTTTGAAAGACCGTTTCCGTGATCGATCACTCTGATTGTTCCCCAGCCGTCGCCTCTCACAACTTCGATCTGCACGCCGTCGCCGGATTCACTTGCCTCGAGACCGTTGTTGACCAGGTTTATCAACACCCTGCCCATCATTGTTCGATCGATCTGCACGTTGACGGTCGGGCCGGGCTCAAACTGTACTTGGCCTGCGATATGCGGGTTGTGCTTGAGAAACTCGGCCACAAAGGCGTTCAGCTCCACCGGCTCTGCCTGCACCTGGGGCATCTTCGAGAAATCGGCGAAGGTCTCGACCAGCCGGCGCAGGGTAGCCACCTCCTCCTCGACGATCTCCAGCGAATCATCCAGCTTGCGTTCAAAAGCCTGATCGTCGCCGCGATAGGAACGATGCAACTCCTGGACGGCAAGCTGGATGGGGGTCAGTGGATTCTTGATCTCGTGCGCCAGGCGTTGGGCGATTCCCTGCCAGGCCGATATCTTTTCCAGGTAGACGATGCGATCTCGCCCGCGCTTGATCTCGTCCATCATGCGGTTGAACGAAGAGGTCAACTCTCCTATCTCGTCCGTGCTTTTGACCGGCACCCTGACGTCCAGATCGCCAGCCGCGGCAAGCCTGGTGGCATGTGCCAGTCGCGCTACTCTGCGCGTCACGCTACGTGAGAGCAGCAAGCCGAGCACCACCGCCGAGACGAGGATCCAGGTGTAAATCAACAAGAACAGCTTGTAGTAGCCCATCTTCCAGGGCTGAAAGTTCGCCTTGACATCTTCCAGGGTTACAACCAGATCTCGCAAGGACTTCGACGCAGCCAGAAAGTCCCTGCGAATGACAAGGGTCACTTCGAGCCGCTTGCCGCCGGGCAGATCCCAGCTTCCGATCTTGGGTTTCCATTCGCTCGACTTGAAGACCAGCGGACTGCTGTCCTGAACCTCGACCGTGCTTCCCGAAAGCAGGCGGGCCCGGCTGATGGCTGGATTTCCGGCTACCAGGTCTTCCAGCCGGGCTTTGATGCCGGACACGTCAGCATCGGAGACGAACTTCAGAAAAGCGGGGTCGTTCACCAGCGCATCGCCCTGAAGCCTGACAATGCGAATGCGTGACTCAATTACCTCTTTGTAGAGATCTACGCCGGCCCGGAGTCCCGACAGAACCTGCTCATTGAGGCCGACTGCCATGCTCTCGGCAACCAGGCGATCGACGATGAAGACCGTAAAAACCAGCGGGACGGCAGCCGTCACCAGCAGCGCCAAGGTGATTTTCCATTCGAACTTTCGGATGCGCAACATGTTCTATTTGGTTCCAATCGGGCGAATGCCGTGTGAGCGATAGGTATAAACCATGTCGGCCTGGATGTCCTTCTCGCTGACGAAGATTCGCGAAAACGAACCAAAGAATGAGCGCGGAGACCCGATGTGACCGCTGCCGTCCGGGTTGGCCAGGTATTCGCGCACCTTTCGACGCATTTCCCGCGAGGCCGGGTTGACCGTGATGCGCACTTCGGCCGACAGCAGCTTGTCGGCAGGCAGATCAAGCAATGGACGCAGCATGAGCTTGTGCAACGAGCCGCATTTGCGAATGAGATCTTTCATCGAACCGATGGAAAAACTGCGCCTGCCCCAGGGCGTCTCTTCTCTGACGTTGAAACGTTCCTCCCAGATGTCATAAATGATGGTGTACTGCACCAGGCCGTGAGCCAGGGGAGTCCTGCGCTTCGAGGTTCGCAAGATGATATCGATCAGGATACGGCTGGCGAAGCCGCTCGACAAGCGATGTCTCAGGCGAAGAGTGAAGATCTCGTCAAAGGAAACCGACAGGGCGGGTCTGCCGTCCTTGATCACAAGTTGCATCTCGCGCACAAAAGACCTGACTTCCCTGACCTGCCCGCGGGCATTGCCGGCCAGGCCGATAAAGGCCAGGCAGGCAAGCAGTAAGTATTTTACAGGCCTAGTCATAATCGTCAGAAGACCAGATCCATGATGTATCCGAGCGACAAGGTAAACAGGCCGACCGGTGTATCCACCTTGAAACCCAGGTCGAACGACACAGGCCGCTTGGTCCTGCCGCTCCACTCGTCCTCGGAAGCAAGGAAGGCCGCTTTGGTAACGACAGAAAAGTTGACGGCGCCGTATACGTAGCCTCGGTAAAAGAACTTGCCGCGAGACCACAACGGAACGTCATACTCGGCGGTCAGCGAAGCCATCAGGTCGCCGTAATCGACTACCTCGGAGAAATTCAGTTCAAGGTTGCGCGGCAGAGACTCCTTGTTGATCAGGAAAAAGGCATAGTCGCCGACGAAAAATCGGCTGAAGAAAGGGCTGCCCTTTTCACCGACGTCCTGGATCAATCCGCCCACAACCGACAGGCGCACGGCGTGATCGAGAAAAGCCGGAAAAGAATGTTCGTACTTGATCATGTACTTCGAGAACTCGTAGTCGCTGCCGAAAATCTTGCTGGCCAACTCAATGCTGACCACCAGGTGCATGCCGTGAGTCGGCAGGAAAAAGTCGTCCCGGGTGTCCCGCTCGAAACGCAGCGTCAAGGACGAATAGGTGCTCTGTCCGGGGCGAATGTAACCGTTGAAGGGGTGGTTGTCGCACGATTCGCCTTCGCCGACGTCGGCGTCAATGTGTTCGGCATGCACGTTCAAGGACAAGCGGTGGATTCTGTCCAGCCTGACACCCATGTCGATATCTGCGCCGGCGCGCAGGTAAGACAGGTCGATTTCGTTCTGGTCGAGGTTCGAGCACAGCGGGCTGCAGGTCGGGCCGTCACAGGAAGCGATCTTGTCTCTGAGCGCCCTTTCCTCACCCAGCGAGACCAGGGCGGTGACGCCCGCCTGAAACCTGGAGTTGAACACCGAGGGCCAGAAAATACCAAGACGGTAGGCCTGCTGGTACTTGGAGGCCACGGCGGCGCCTGAGAGCACCAGGCCCCGGCCGAGAAAATTGATATCGGAAATGCCCAGACCGCCCCAGAAGGGGTTGGTCTCAGACCAACCGAAGAAGAGGTCGTCAATGATTATCGTATTGCGCTCGTCCACCTCGACCACCAGCTTGACCCGGCCACGCTCGGTGCCCTTTTCGAGGCTCATGCGCACGTCTTTGAAATAGCCTGTAGACAGCAGGCGGATACGGCTTTCCTGAACCTTTTCCTGGTCGAGGATTTCCCCTGGCCGCAAAAGCAGTTGCGAGATAATCATGTCTCCGCGGGACTTGGTGTTGCCGCGTACCTCGATCGACTCGACTATGTACCTGGGCGTAAAGGGATCTTCTATCTCCGCCCGGTTGAGACGCGCCCGCTCGGCTGCTTCTTCCGCCTCCTCAGCCGCCCTTTCTTCTTGTGCGGCTTTGTCTTCCTGGCTAGCGGTCGCCTCTTCATCGGGAACCGGCTGATCGGCCATACAGACTGAGCCCCATACAAGCAAGACCATCAGCATTACAACGAGTATTGTCCGGGATCTTGAGCTATTCACCAGGATCTCCCAAGGCACTCGAGAAGCCGTGATCTTTATATCTGAATCAAATCCCATCGAAGGCTCCCACACAATGGTTGTCGGCCTTGTGCCCTTGGGGCACCCGAGTTTCTATTGTCGTGCGCAACAAGTATTGCATTTTTTCTACACCAGACACGCCACAAGCGCAAGTCATCACCCGCTTATCCGGGAATCTTGGGTTCTGTTGACAGGCCGTTCAGATATGGATATTTGAAAGCAGTCATGGCGCTCGATTCTTCACTCGATGTCGAGTATTTGCAGGGGATCCACGTTGTGGACAGCATCCTGTGGCTGGATGCGCCCAGGCTTGCTGATCTGTGTTTCGTCTCGCATGCACAGCAAAAATTCACCGGCCCGCACCGCAAGATCCTGCTCTCTGAAAAGACTGCCGCTTTGCTCGGCGACCTTGGAAAAACCAGGGCGCTGATCTCACCGTTCTACAGGCGTTTTTCCATCGGCGGATTGGACCTCGAGCTGAGCCCCTCCGGCTATATGCTCGGCGCGGCTCAACTTTGCGTGACCAGGGACAACCATCGCCTGGTCTACACCGGCGATTTTCTGCTGGATCCGAGTCACACGACCGAAAGCGCCCGAGTAATCGAAACGGATGCGCTGGTTATGAAGGCGACCTGCATTGGACACGAGCAGACGACTCCTCCCCGGGCCGAGGTCGAGCAGGAAATTGTCGATTGGGCACGGAGACAACTTGAGTCCAATCTACGCCCGGTACTTTTCACGATGGAAGCAGGCCAGTCCCAGGAACTCGTTGCAATCCTGGGTGAAGCAGGCCTCGGCGTGCGAGCACACAGGACGATCTGCGCTTTGAGCAAGAAATACGTTTCACTGGGCGTGCAGATGACGCCGCCGCGTCGATACACGCCGAACGCGGGCCTTGGCGACGTCATTCTGTATCCTTGGCGCCTGCGCCGGTCGAGAGCGATTGCCAAACTCGAACGCGCACGAACCGCGCTGGTCGGCGGCCGGGCTGTCATTGAACAAGCTAAAATTGGCAGTGAAGTAGACGTTATCTTTGGACTTTGCGAGCAGGCCGATTATCGTGCGCTAGTTCGCTATGCCCAGGAGTCCGGGGCCGGCAAGATCTACCTGCTGGGCCCGGGGGCGGGAGAACTCGCAGAGGAATTCAGACGGATGGGAATGAAAGCCTGGACGCTCAGGCCGCCTGTGCAAGCCGAACTCTTCTCTTCACGCTGAACCAGGCTTACACCCGGGCGGCCAGCTGACCGATTACGTATGATGCATCTGGATCGTACAATTGAAGGCGGGTAAACTCTTGGATGACGTGACGGGAAAAAGGAAAAAAGCCATTCTGGTGGCGTTCGAGAGGATTCCATCAGCCTCGGGAATATCCTGCTGGCTGGCCGAGGAAATCAAGATTCTCGCCGGTCGCTACGACCTCGATGTACTCTCCTTGAAATCCGAGGACTTGTCACACATCGAGCGTTTTCACGGGGCTCGACTGTTGAGGGTGCCCGTCGGTGAAGGCGAATTCCTCGATCGTATCAAGACCTTCCAGCGGGCCATTCGCCGTCAGCTCGACAGTGAAGAATACGCCCTGTGCCATTTCTTGTCGGTCTGGGGCGGCCTGGTGATGGCCGCGCGGAAGCCGGAGGCCGCATTCAAACTCATCTACCAGGTTCACTCGCTGCCTTCGATAGACTTCAAGATCTTGCATCCGGGCCAGGCCGCGCAGGTGGAGCATTCGTTTCCGCTCAAGCAACAGGAAGATCGCTGCCTGGCGGCGGCCGATCAGGTGATCGCCGGCTCCGAACTGATGAAGAAACACCTGATAGGACGCGGGCTGCCCGCGGACTCTGTAAAATTGTTGCGACCCAGCATCAATCTAGTGCCCTTCGACGAGCTGGGCGAGTTGCCTCGCCAGCCTGGAACTATTCTCTACCTGGGCAGCCTTGCTCCCTGGCAGGGAGTTCCCTGCCTGCTCAAAGCGGTGGCCGAACTACCGCACGGACTACCGCTCAAGCTGCAACTCATCTGTCCGGCCGAAGATCCTTTCCGCAAGAAGGTGCTTGGAAAAATTCAGATGCTCGGGCTGGCGCGTAAAGTTGAGCTTATCGACACACCTGTCGTTGAAGATATTCCCGCTTTAGTGGCCCGGGCCGACGTTTGCGTGGCACCACTGGGCAACCACCAGCACAATCGTTTGGCCGCTTCGACGCCGTTCAAGCTCATGGTCTACATGGCCTGCCGCAGGGCCATAGTCGCATCCCGTCAATCGGTCGTTAGCGAGATCGTCGAGGATGGTGTACAAGCTATTCTCTTTCCGCCGGGAGACGCACATGCCTTGTCCAACGCGATCAAGAAGTTGCTGCTCGACCGCGAACTGGGTATCCGTCTGGGCAACCAGGCACGCTTGCGTCTCGAGGAAATTGCTCCATTCGAGGCAACCAGACAGGCATTGCGCAGCATCTATCGCAATCTGATCGGCGGCGTTTCTGACGCCGTCCCCGACGATGCCAAGCTGGATGCGCCGGCCGAGACAGAGACGGATACGCAGCCCAGCATTTCGGAAAGCGACGGATCCGTCCCGAGCGTTTCGCCAAAGGTAACCGAGGACACCGTGACCCTGCCAATCAAGGACGGCAAGCCCTTGAATGAACCTGCTTCCCGGCGACGCGGACAAGCCGAGGACGTCATCGAGCCGCCTCCGCCTCCCACGCCCGATACCGATCCGGATGGGCAACAATTGCTCACACAGGATGATCTGGTTTTCAAGTCGGTAGACGACGAGGACACCGCACCGCGGCGCAGTCCGGATAACTGGCAGGTCTTGGAGTTGACCGATGTCGAGTTGCCGCCCGAGGACGCCAAGGGGGACGGCGAAAAGGGCCGCTGGCTTCTGGGAGGACCGCCATTCCCCGTTGGACCGGGTACGGCCGGATTGGAAAATGAAAGCCGCGGAGCGCCTACACAGCGGGCCGACTCGATCACGCCCGACAACCTTCAAATAATTCCGGATTCCGACGTGGAGCTGATCGAATCCGATCGAAAGAAGGTTTCGCCCAAGGAGCCACCCACCGATCCGAGCCACAAGAAGTAGAATTCCTGATACGAAGTCAGGCCTGCCCTGCGTAGCCTTGGCGAAGTAGGGGCAGCCTGATCTCGATCCCCTGGCCGTCGGCAGTTGTGACAAAGCCGATCCAGCCCTTGTGAAGCTTGGCTATCAGCAACGCAAGCGACAGGCCCAGCGCAAGGCCACGCCCGGGAGAAAATGAGATCGGCATCGGCTGAAAATCTTCGGAAGGAGTGCGCCAATTATCTTGCGATTGCAGGCTGAAATGAGGGCTTGTCACCCGCAGTCTGAGAATGTTGTCGGTAAGAATCTCGGCTTGAAGCCCGACGGCCCGGGACGAGTCGCCCTCCCGTATATGTTCGATCATGGCCGCTACCGCCCTCTTCAATTTAAAGCCGTCTACCATAATCTCGGCAAGCGAGTCTTCCTCGCTGACCAGTGTCTGCAGCGGCTTGGCGGTCACGTCCAACTCTGCTGCAATAATATCGAGTAATTCAACCAGGGCTGTCTTTTCGGGTTGAAAAGATTCCTTGCCGGCTTCCAGGCGTGCCCTGAGCAGGATATCGTTTATCAGCCGCAGCAAAACCAATCCTTCGCGGTTGATCACTTTTATATCTTCGGTCTGGCGCTCACTTAGCTCACCCTCGTAACCGCGCAGGAGCAGATCGGAAAAACCGATGATCGAGTTCAACGGAGTTTTCAGTTCGTGGCTCACATTGGCCAGAAAACTGGCTCGTATTTGCGCAGTCAGCTTCACCCGTTCGGCATAGCGACCGAGCTTCTGATGCTCGGACTCGAGCCAATCCGTCAGTCGGTTGAAGGCGGCGGCCGCACGGCCGATCTCGGTGGCCGAATGAATAGGCAGTTTTTCGAGAAGGCGTGCAGGCAGCAGTCCGCCCGTCGCCTTGCCCGTGCGAATATCATCAAGGCGCCGACCAATAGCGTGGACCGGCGAGCGAAGTTCCTGCCCCAACAGCCAGCCGACAATCGCGGCAAATACAACTGCCAGCAACAATGCCAGCAGCCTGGGCGTCGACAGCAAGATCTGCAAATCCGACTCACTGGTTTTGGGGGCAAGGTTGATCTTGGCGATGCTCAATTCATCGAGCAGCTTGCCGCTGGTAGAAGCATCCAGCACCATCACCGGAACAACGACTACAAGTGTGAGCAGCGAAAGCCACAACACCATGCGCAGGCGCAGCCCAAACCTGTGATGGGAGGGCAGGTGCGGCATCTCGAAGGCCACCAGCGCTGGTCGCAACAGGCGCCTGAGGGACAGATAACAGATTGCGCCGAACAGCAGAATACTCGCGAGCAACGCGAACAACTGGCGCAGCGGAACGTCCAGCGGCCAGCGAGCCAGCAGCAGCCCGGAAAACCACAGCACCAGACCTGTCCCCAAGACGACCAGGACAGAGCCCACCAACAGCCCTTCCGGCAACTGCATTGCGTACACGGCCGCATGCCTTCTTTGCTCGACGACGACTGGCAAGCCGCGACGCAGTCGGCCAAGCAGCCTGCCGACCGGCCACAAGCGCCAGGCCAGGTAGCCAAACACCACGCATAGCGAGGCGATAAGGCCGATGATTAACATCCTGGCCACGACTCCCTCGATCAATGGAAAGTTATCCGCCAGCAACCCGGTTACTTCGAAGTCGGCTACCAGCAGGCAAACACCCGCACAGAATACCAAGGCAAAAGCCAAAACGATCGTCCGGGCCGCAGACGGAACTTGTGCTTGTTGGTTCAAGCCACACCCGCCTCTCCCGGAAATATCGGAATTTCAAATGAGAAGACGGCGCCTCCCTCGGGTCGATTCTCGGCCCGGATTTCGCCTCCGTGCATTTGCACGAGCTTGCGGCTGATGGCAAGGCCCAGCCCGGTACCCATTTTCTCCTTGCCGTCGGCGCTGCGCACCTGTTCGAATTCGTCGAAAACGGCTCCCAGTTTGTCTTCGGGAATACCGGAACCGCTATCCTCCACCGCCACTTCGATCTTGCCGGTTTCCGTGTCCCGCGCTCGAATGAGGACGCTGCCTCGATCGGTGAACTTGAGCGCATTGCCCATCAGGTTCAAGACGATCTGCTTCAATCGGATCTCGTCGGCATGAACCAGGGGCAGGCCGGCGGGCAGGTCGGCCGTCAGACTGACCTCGTTCCGCTTCAGGCTCGAGCCGACCTCAACCACCTCCCGCATGATCTCGGCCAGATCGACCCCCCGGCGGTCGAGCGACATGATGCCGGATTCGATTTTAGAAAGATCCACCACGTCGTCAACCAGGCTCAGCAGGTATCGCCCGGATTTCAAGATTGTCCGTACGTCTGCGAGTTGGGCTTCGGTCATTTCACCTTCGTCGCCCTCGGCCAGAAGCTGGCTGAAGCCGATTATCGAGTGAAGAGGGGTTCTCAGATCGTGACTGATGACGGTCAAAAACTCCAACTGCTTTTCATCCGCCCGTCGGGCCGCTTCAGCGCTTTCGCGCATCTGGCGGTCGTGCTCGGCCAATACCTCTTCCAGGCGATTGAACGACTCTGTCATTTCGCCGACTTCGTCCTCCGAGAGAACGGGCAAGGCGGTTCCGGTGCCGGGAGCCCCTGCGCGGGTGAGCCGCTCGATGCCGGTCGTGACCGCCTCGGTGTCACGACCGAAGTCGCGCGCAAGCAGATAGCCGAACACGCCTCCCAGGAGAGCAACAGCGATGCCGCCTAGTCCCAGGAATACCACCGTGCTCATAACCGCCGGATGTTGACAGGGATCGGGCAGCAGCAATCCTGCCAGGCGGCACTGGTGATCAAAGACCATGACAGAGACGATCCCCCAGGCCACAGCCACGGTGCAGGCCGTGCCTAGCGCCAACCGGGTTCGCAGGTCGGGTTCTCTTTGGATCTTGTGCGTCACAATATCAGGCAGTTCCAGAAAGCGACTCACAAAGAGGCGCGCCACGCCAAAGGAGATAATGGCCAGGGCTACGGCGTGCGTGCTGGCCAGCAACAAGAGACTGGCGACGATACGCTTCGGAGTATGGTGGACTGCGGCCTGAAGCACGGCCACAACGATCGAGGCCCCGATGATTGCGACAAGCGGCATGATGAAAGACAGGTAGGGAAACCGCACGACTCGCCGCAGTAATTCGCGTGTCCGGTCGGCATCCAGCAGGCCGCTCGAGAGCTTTTGCCACTCGCGGTAGACCGGCCGCAGCCACCAGAAGTTGACCAGCATGATCAAGATCACCATCGGCAGGAGCAGGACGGGGTAAATCCGCACTCTGTCGGCCACCCCCTCGGGCAGCGACAACATGCGCGGCACCAACAGTACCCAGAGCACTATCAGCAGCAGAACGACGAGTGCCAACGCCCCCTGAAACAACCAGATACTGGTTTTAGCCTTGCGGACATGAAAGTCCGATTCCATCAGTGCCTCGATTAACACGTAATCAGACACCCCGAAGAGTACACCATCAATCTAAAACCGTTCAACCAGGATATTAATTCACGATTGGCAGATGGAAGGTCGACTCGGCTTTCTCGATTGTCACTCTTTCGTCCTGTGCATGCCCGACTCGGGTTATGCGCACCGTTGCCGGCATGCTGAAATAGCGCTCGGGGGAAGCCGACCACGACTTTGCCTGAGTGACAGTGAGGTCGATCGAGTCGCCCCTGACAGCGTACGACTCGGAAAGCGACATCACCCCGCTACCACTCAGCCACTGGTCGAAAAACCAGGCCAAACTCTGGCCATGAACCAACTCGGCAGCGTCAATGAAGTCCTGGGTCGTGGCAACGCCAAACGGGTGCGCCAGGCGGTAGTCCGAAAGCGCCCGGGTAAGCTCTTCGCGGCCAATCACGCCCTCGAGCATCCGAAACACCCAGGCGCCCTTGAGATAGTAAATGTAGGCCACGAGCTCATTCTCGTGCTGGGGCACCAGCGGGTAGTCGACTCCTCCCTGGGCGTAGTAGAGAAGAAGCTGTCCGGAGTCGGTGAGCCAGATGTCCCGGGCGGCTTGCGCGCCCCAGTTGGAGCCCTCGATATAGCTGATGGCGGAATAGTCGGCCAGCCCCTCGGTCAACCAGATGTGCGTTCCCGAGGCGAAGACGTCGTTGCCCCACCACTGGTGTGAAACCTCGTGGGCGATGTAGAAGTCGCGCCCGGCGAAGCTGCCCTTGCCGTCGTCGTCGAGAGAGTAGTTTGGTACAATCAACAATCCCGGAGACGAGTAGCCGTTTGTGAAACGCTCATCGACGCCGGCCAGTCGAATCGCGCCGAAGGCCGGCTCGCCGAAGCGCGCGCGGTAGTCGTCGCAGATCGCTTCCATCACGGGCACGTAGGTCGCGGGCACGATCGGGAAGTTGTCGATGCTCTGCCCGGGCATGCCGTAAACCTCGATGGTCGTGTTTCCGCAACTGCCCGTTGCCTTCTCGTAGGCGGCAAGCGCAAGCGACACGTACCAGGCGGCCGGGTTGTCAAGTCGCCAGACATCTGTCCTGGTCCCGTCGCCGTTGTCCTCGGAGCTTTCTTGCTCTCCCGACATGACCAAGGTCTGGGCGCCGGGGTAGGTCACCTCGAACTCGACGTTGCTGATGCTCTCGGGACCGACCAGTCGTGGCCAGAACCAGTAACCGAAGGTGAAGAAAGTAGAAGGCTCGCCCAGGTAACCGACTAGAACGTCCTTCTTGAAGCCCTCGGGAAAGAACTCGACCTCGAGTTCGATATCGGCGTCGTGCCAGCCGATGCTGATGGTAATGCTTTGTCCGTCGGGAAGCGGCGTATCCAGCGTACAGCTCAGCAATCCGTTTTCAAAAGTATACGCAAGCGGAACTCCGCCGGCCGTGACGTCGTCGACCGCCGCGGCCGAAAGCCTGAAGAGAACCGAATCCAGCGCCGCATCCGCGGCCTGCAGCTGGACATCCGCTTGGCCCGTGAGCGTACGCGTTACAGGATCCAGCCAAAGCTGCACGACGGCCGAGTTCAGTTCGGGCGCCGGCCCGTCGAGCGGCATGTTTTCAATCCGGCCGACGGGTGACAGGTCGGGCGCCCACAAGTAGCGCCCCCAGGCCGGCCCGGCCATAAGGGCCTGTCCCCCCAGGCCGGGTGCTGGCAGATCGTCCCTGAGCAGCCACAGATCGGGATCCAACTCGACCGAAATGCTGCTGCTCGAACCGCACGCCTGCATGCTCAAAGACAGTATGACCACCAGGAAAAAAGCTCGCATACCCGGAAACTAGCTCGATCCTTCTTGGCGTGCAAGGCCGACGGAATGCGCGGACAAAAGATGTGGCCATTTTTACACGACCCCGAGCTTGCCCGAAAATAACTGCTTTCAAAACGCTCCCTTGAGCCCATCCGGGTAACGGCACGTCATTTGCACAGTGTGTCTTTCATGGACGACGTGATAGTCATCGGCTCAGGTCCGGGCGGCAGTTCGGCTGCATGCGCCTTGCGTCTTCGAGGCTTCCGGGTCACGATCATCGAGCGCGAGAAACATCCACGCGCGAAGCTTTGCGCCGGGGGACTGCCGCCCAAGGCGATCGCCGTATTGCCCGCCAGCATCTCCCAGGTGGTGGAGTGCAAAGTAGAGCGCATCCGTTTCGGCTTCGCAGGCCGTCGACCCTTCGAGCTTACGTTCGCCCGGCCCGTTGTGCACATGGTGCGTCGCGATCAGATGGACGGGCTTTTGGTCGAAAAGGCAATCGGCCTTGGCGCAATCGTCAGGCAGTCGGAGCGGGCTATTGAGATCCGAGAGGAAAAGGGGGCGCTGACAGTAGAGACCGACAAGAGGCTCTATCGGGCCAGGCTGGCCATAGCGGCCGACGGGGCCGGCGGCCTGGGCGCGCGACTGCTCGGTCGCGCCGGGATAAGAGTCTGCCCGGCAATGCAACTGGAAGTGAGTGCCGAGCCTGCCATGCTAGAGCGCTGGGCTAAAACGATTGCCTGTGACTTCGGCGTTGTGCGCGGGGGAATCGGCTGGCTGTTTCCGAAGCGCGCCAGTCTATCTGTCGGGGTGTGCGCCTTCGAGAAGGGCGTGGATCTGCGCGCAGGTTTGCGCGCCTGGCTGAATCTGCTGGGTCTGGATCCGCCCGAACCATTCAAGCCGCGCGCTCATATGCTGCCAACCTGGGACGGCCGCCAGAAGTTCTCGCGCGGCGCGATCCTGGTGGCAGGCGACGCGGCCGGCCTGGTAAATCCTCTAACGGGAGCCGGCATCCGCCGGGCTGCCGTGAGCGGTCGCCTGGCCGCCGAGACGGCTAGTGCCTATCTTGCGGGCGGGGCAGTCAGCAGCAAGGATCTTGCAGCCTACGACCGGCGGGTCAACCTCGAGTTGGTGCGTGAACTGCGCCGGGCGAGGATCATGGCCAGAATCTTCTACAGGGCACCCGGCTTGTTTTACCGCCTGGCGGTGTCCAACGCGCGAGTCAATCCATGGGTAGAGCAGCTGCTTTCGGGTCAGAAGAGCTACCTGGAGGTTTTCTATGAACTATTGAAGGGCCGCTGGCCGGGCCGGCTCACGTCGTAACAAGCGGGCACTACCAAGATCGGGATAATACTTCAGGTGTGTAGCAAATCTGGACACCCCACCTGCAAAATCGAGAGACATGCTGGACATAAGATCTTGTAAACTCAAGAATCAGGATCTTGGCACGTGACTTGCTTGTAATCAGCGCGAATAAACTGGTTGCAGGAAATCCTCCACACCGTTACCATGGAGTAAATGATGCAACAGGAACATGTCGAGATTCTTCTAGAGCAGATAGCGGGCAATACTCAGTTGACCCTGGAGGGACTGGACATCGTGAACTCCAGACTCGGCAGACTGGAAGCCGGCCATGACAGAACCGAGGCACGTCTAGAAATAATTGAAGGCGGCCTGGCCGGTCTGAAAGCCGGTCAAGATGATCTTAGGGCCGGGCAAGAAAAACTCAAAGCCGACGTTGGTGATCTCAAGGCAGATGTGCGCGACATCAAGTGCAGCGTCGGCCTATTAGGCTCGGTGGCCGGCGATCACGAAACGAGGCTCCAGACACTGGAGAGCACGCTCCGGGATCACGTCACGAATCACTCCTGATCTTCCAGTCAAACATGGCCCACGAGAAGAGATTCAAGCCTCATAAAGCGGCAAAGCTCGACGACGAGGCCAGGCGTCTCCGCCAACCGGTCGGGAAACTGGTGGAGTTGATAAGCGAGTTACTCAGGCCAAGTAGCGGATCGACGCCGCTGATAATTGACGTCGGGGCGGGCACGGGCTATTTCAGCCTACCGCTGGCCGGGTCGATTCCGACGGCTAAGATTGTCGCGCTGGATGTTGCACCGAAGCTTTTAGAAAAACTCATGAAGCGCGCCGGACAAGAAGGCCTGGCCCAAAGAATCGAAACGCTGGAAAGCGAGGCCGAGGACGCCTGGCAGGTGGCCGCAGGATCCGCCGAGGTGGTATTGATGTCCAGCATCTACCATGAGTTCGACAACCGCAAAGCGGTCCTGGAACAGGCTCGGCGCGCGCTGGCCGAGGGGGGTTGGTTAATAATAACGGATTGGGATCCAGAAGCCCCGGGAACGTGGGGCCCGCCCCGCGAGCACAGGATCTCAGCGGAGAATGCCCAGGCAGAACTGAAAGCAGCCGGTTTCGAAAAAGCAGACCGTCACGATATCTACAGCGACTTCTACACCCTGGTGGCCCAAGCCTGTCGAACTAGCCCCGTGTCGCTTCGCGCCACGAGACAGGCTTAATCATAACAAGCGTTTCGGTGATACAGTTGCGTGAAACATTTTCATCTTCGGTGCCAACAAGTAATGCTAGGCCGGATTGAAGAGCCTGGTTCCAAGGATCTCGTGGAACCTATCGAAGTCCTTGTCCAAAGTGAAGACGGCCAGTCGCCTGCGATCGGCGACGGCGCAGATGAGAAAATCGGTATTGGACCCCTGGACGCCCCGGGCCCGGCAGCGGTTGAAATACTCGGCCGCCAACTCGAAATCGCTGCATTCCAGAACGATGTCGGCGAATGGGCGCAGCCGTTTTCGAACCAGTTCGAATTGATCATGTTCTCGAATGCCGGACAGGATCTCCTGGCGAATGGGGCCGATGATGCAGACACGCAGCTCGCCAACCAGATCCGCGAGCGCGCCGGTAATTCGAATCTCTGAACTGGTCTTGCGTTTCTTGCGCAAGGCCAGTGACCAGACGCAGGTATCGACGATGACCTTCATTGTTTCTTGCGTTGTTTCTTGTAATCATAGCCGTGTTCGAACACGATTTTTCCGAACAGGTCGACAACTTCAATCTGTTCATGGCGCCGGATATATTCTTCGAGGGCCTCGATCACGACCGCCTTCTTGGTCTTCTTGCCGCCCAGGCGAATCGCCTTTTCAATCAACTCGCGATCAATGTCGAGATTGGTAGCCAAGATCTCTCCTCCTAGCCCATAATCTGCCCAATAATAATTGCACAACTATCCGCACAAGTCAATGTGCGAAGATCTCAGCGGAGAATGCCTAGGCAGACCTGAAAGCAGCAGGTGCAGCTTTCCATGGCCAAGAGAACCCATGGAATCCCCGGCCCCCCGAAAGCGCCCCCTGCGCTCGGAGCCTGTTCGATAACAATGTTAGCCTTGTTAGCGACAAGCCGATTATAAGGTCACGGATCCAGTATTTTGCTCTGACTCACCACAATAACACTAAAATAACGCGTTTTCCTGATTTATGACTACGGACCAGGCCACCTGCTATAAAAAGCAGGGCTGACCGAAGTTCCTGGCATATTTTCCCATCACAAGTTCTTTACGACAACAACCCTGCCTTCGAGAAGCCTCCCCCGAAGCTTTTTAGGCCACCTGTCGATTTCCTTCCCGGTGGCCTCGCGGTAACCCATGGAACGAAATAGTCCAAGCGAGCGGGTGTTATCTGGCATCACCTCGGCAATCAATAACTCGCGCCCGCTTTCCCTGGAGCCATCCTCCAGAGCCTTAAGGAGCTTTCTTCCCACCCC
>Ga0315535_1000352_pt1 | contig 32228 bp, 28 predicted proteins | sample SalMarSW160220MG_2_FD_203092 | JGI IMG/M metagenome (GOLD analysis project Ga0315535, IMG submission 203092) | Salt marsh sediment microbial communities from the Plum Island Ecosystem LTER, Massachusetts, United States - Salt Marsh Sediment SW1602-20 ... | reverse complement strand
TCCCGAACTCGTCCTTCAGCGTCGTGATCAGCTCCAGGATCTGGGCCTGGACGGTTACGTCTAGCGCCGTGGTTGGCTCGTCCGCGATCAGCAGCGCGGGTGAGTTGATGAGGGCCATGCCGATCATCACGCGTTGGCGCATGCCGCCCGACAGCTGGTGCGGGTAGTCGTCGACCCGCCGCTCGGCGGCCGGGATCCCCACCTTCTTGAGCATCTCGATCGTCTCGCGCCGCGCCGCGCTGTTGCTCACCGAGCGATGGGCCTGGATCGCCTCGACGATCTGGTCGCCGATCCGGTAGAACGGGTGCAGGCTCGACATCGGATCCTGGAAGATCATGGCCATCTGCGAGCCGCGAAGCTTCTGGACCTCATCCGGCGACAGGCCGAGCAGCTCCTCCCCGTCGAGCCAGATCTGGCCCGACATCTTCGCGGCCTGCCGGTCGACGAGACCCATGACCGCCTGCGCCGTGACGCTCTTGCCGGAGCCGGACTCGCCCACGATCGCGAGCGTCTGACCACGTTCGATCGACACGGTGACGCCATCCACCGCCCGCACGAGGCCGTCCTCGGTGCTGAACGCGACCGAAAGGTCCTGTATGGCGAGAAAGCGCTGATCCGGCGATCCGTTCCCCTGGTTCATGAGACCCGGACCCGCGGATCCAGCACCCCGTACAGCAGGTCGACGACCAAGTTTGCGAAGATGATGAACGTTGCCGTCATCAACGTGATGCCCGTGATCAGCGGCAGGTCCGCGTTGAGGACCGAGCCGATCGCGAGCGAGCCCATGCCCGGCAGGCTGAAGATGCTCTCGGTGATGATGGCGCCGCCTAGCAACCCGGCGAGGTCCAGACCAGCCGCCGTGACGATGGGTGTCAGCCCCGCCCGCAAGGCGTGCTTGACCACCACCGTCCGTTCAGGCAGGCCCTTGGCGCGAGCCGTGCGTATGTAGTCGTCGCCGAACACCTCGAGCACCTGGTTGCGCGTGAGTCGCATGTAGAAGGCGGCGTACAGCACGGCGATGACGATCCACGGCAGAGCCATCGTCTGCACGAAGCGCACTGGGTCCTCGAACGGCGACACCCACGACGGGAAGGGCAGCCAGTGCCACTTGAGGATGACGAAGAAGATCAGCACGAGCCCGATGAAGAACGAGGGCAGCGAATAGCCGACCAATGCGACCCCCATCACCGACCGATCCTGCCAGCGGCCCCGCCGCAGCGCGGCGTAGATGCCCGCGGAGATGCCGGTCGTGAGCCACAGGATGAACCCGCCGGACGCAAGCCAGAAGGTCACCGGCAGGGCGCGCATGATGAGCGTCAGCACCTGCTCGCGATGGTTGAACGAGTAGCCGAGGCAGGGGGCGTTGCAGATGATCGGCTGGGGTGAGTCGGGTGAGAACACGCGACCGACGAACAGCCCGCTGACGAACTTCCAGTACTGCGTCAGGATCGGCTCGTCGAGCCCGAGGCGATGCCGGTTGGCCTCGATGATCTGGGGCGTGCATGCCTTGCCGCAGGTGAGCCGGGCCGGGTCACCGGGCAGGAGCGTGAACAGGAAGAACACCGTGAGGGTGAGCAGGAACAGCAGCATGACCATCAACAGGACGCGGCGAACGGTGTATCCGAGCACGCAGCTTGCCTTTCCTTCTCATGGATGCCGTTACCCCAGGAGAGCGGCGTCGCCGCTCTCCTGGGGTGGTTGTGTGACCTACGTACGGGTGCCTTACGGCATCACGTACATCTCGGCGTACGGCCACGAGCCGTACGGAGCCCACTGGTAGTCGGGCTGCGGGCCGACCTTGGTGCCGGTCATGACCTGCGTCAGGCCGAACGTGGTCGGGATCGCGTAGACGTTCTGCATGGCCTCCTTGTTGAGGTCCTGCCACATCTTCGCCTGGGTCGCGTGGTCGAGCTCGGACAGCGCGGCCGAAACCTTGTCGTTCCACTGCGGATCATTCGTTCCGGCGTTGGCACCGTCCACGCGGGACAGGTCCCAGCCGCCCTTCTGGGTGAACAGCGGCGGGATGATGGTCGAGGCGTTCGGCCAGTCAGGACCCCAGCCGGCCCACCCGAACTCGGAGGCCTTCTTGTCGTCGAAGACGATGCTGTAGTACTGGCCCGGCTCGATCGGGTTCGCGGTGACGTTGAAGCCCGCCGCGCCCAGCGAGGCAACCACGATCGCGGCTTCCTTGTCGCGGGTCGGGGTCTGCGGGTAATCCCAGGTCAGGCTCGGCGCGGCCTCGCCCGACTCGGTGATGAGCTGCTTGGCCAAGTTGGGATCGCCGTTGTCCGGGATCGCCTGGCCAAACATGTCGGTCCACATCCCGGTCGGAGCGTACTGATCGCCCAGGTTCGGCTTGATGACGCCGTCGCCGAGGTCACCGGCAAACGCGCCGCCGGAGTTGGTCCGGATCGCGCCCCGATCAAGGGCGACCGCCATCGCCTGGCGGATCTTCACGTTCGGGACCTTGTTGACGTCGATGAAGTAGTAGCGAGCGTACGGGTCGTAGTCGCTGATCGCGCGGCCCGCGAAGTCGGGGTTCGGGGTCTTCGGATCCGCGAACACCGTGGCCAGGTTCTCGGGCTGGACCGCACCGTACTGGACCGCGAAGGCGTCGTTGCCCTGGCTGGCCATGAGCCGCTGGTCCATGACCTTCGCGTCGATCCCGAAGTCGACCTCCCACTTGTCCGGGTAGGCCTTGCGGATCGGGTCGCTGGCCGCGTTCCAGTTCGGGTTCCGCACCAGGACCATCTTGCCGCCGTTGCCGGTGGTGTAGCTGTCGATCTGGTAAGGCCCAGACGAGACGTAGTTAGCGGGGTCGCCGTAGGTCTCGCCGGTGTCCTTGGCCTTGGGGACCGGGAACATCCCGAGGGTCGTGGCGAAGTTGAAGTCCGCGACGGCCTGGTTCAGCTTGAATGTGATGGTGTTGCCGTCGCAGCTGACAGCCTTGTCGTACAGCGCCTGCTGGTCCGCGGTTGCCTTGTAGGGCCCCGGGTACTCCGAGTTGCCGTCGGCCTTGGTCGGGATGTCGAGGTACTGGATCTGATAGGTCGGACCCTGGTTGATCACGTCGGTCGCGAAGGTCCGCGACACGCCGTAGGCGACGTCCGCGCACGTGATCGGCGAGCCGTCCTGCCAGGTGATGCCGTCACGCAGGGTGAACGACCACGTCTTGGCGTCCGCGCTGGCGGTGCCGGTGTCGGTCGCGAGGTCGGGGACCAGAGTGTCCGCCTCGGCCGGGTCGGACGAGAACTTGAAGGACACGAGGCCCCGCATGATCGTCGACCCGAAGAAGGCGAGATCCTCGCCGGTGTAGACCCGCTCGGGGTCAACCTGGTCCCACTGCTCGGCCTGGGTCAGCATGTAGATGGTGCCGCCCGGCTGCCCGCCGGAGGGCGCCTCGCTGGGGGCCATGGACTCGCTCGACGGTGCCGAGGTGCCGGGCGCCGTCGAAGGCGCGGCCGGCGACGGGGTGCTGCTCGAGCCGCCACAGGCGGCAACCACCAGCATCGCGGTCATGCCGAGCGTCAAGACGCGCAAACGCGTCTCGTTTCTGACCATCTGTCTCCTCCATGAGATGCCGGGACTCCCCGGCTTGCGGTTGATGGTACAGGTTGCGCCAGCGGTCAGTGCTGCACGCACCCTGCACACGGGAGCGCCACGCGCAGGGTAGCAGGACGCCTAGGACACGGTCTTGGGATCGAGGGCATCGCGCAGCGAGTCACCGAGCAGGTTGAACGACACCACGAGCACGACCAGGATCGTGCCCGGAATGAACAGGTAGGTGGGCACGGCGTTGAAGTAGCTCACGGAGTTGGCGAGCATCGAGCCGAAGGTCGTATCGGGCGGGATCACGCCGACACCGAGAAACGAGAGCGCGGCCTCGAACCCGATGTACGCCGGGAGGGTGAGCGTCGCATACACGATGATCGGCGCCCACAGGTTGGGCAACATCTCGGTGAACAGGATCCGCCGGCGGCTCGCCCCCATCGCGACCGCCGCCTCGACGAACTCGCGCTCGCGCAGGCTGAGGACCTGGCCGCGCACGATGCGGGCAAGGTACGGCCAGCCGAAGATGCTCATCACGAGGATCAGGTACATGACCCGCGACGCGTTGCCCTGAGGCACCCCCAGCTGCGTCAGGCGCTGGGTGAGGACGCCGGACAGTGCGATGACGATCAGCAGGAACGGGAAGGCGAGCACCAGGTCCATCAGGCGTCCGATGAGCGCGTCGGTCCAGCCCCCGCTGTAGCCGGCGATGATGCCGACGACCGTCCCGATGGTGACCGTGAGGAACGTTGCGGTGGTCGAGATGATCAACGAGATCCGAAGGCCGAACAGCAGCTGGGCGAAGATGTCCCGTCCGGTCCCCCACTCGACTCCGAAGATGTGCTGGGGGCTGATCCCGCCCCACGCCCCGATGGGCGCACCGGCCTTCTCGGCGCTGACCGCCGACGCATCGAACGCGTAGGGCGAAAGGCCGATCATGCCGGCGACCACCGGGCCGAAGACCGCGGTCAGGTACATCACGATCAGGATCAACAGGCACACCATGGCGACGCGATCGCGCCGCAGACGTGCCCAGACGATCTGGCGAAGACTTCTGCCTACCACGGCCGCGAGAATAACAGAACGCGTCGCGCCGATGACCGTGCACGGGATGGGCGCCCGTCACCTGCCTCGAGGCGGCGGCGACCGCAGGCGCGGAACCGTGCGCCCCGCGTAGCTAGTCGGGACATGGCGTCTCGGCGCCGGTCATCCCCCGCCAGCGGAGGTTGGGCTGCCGGGCGGCGGTCGCCTCGTCGAGCCGGCGCACCGGCGCGTCGTGCGGCGCGCCGGTGACGAGCTCGGGATCGGTCTCGGCCTCGTGCGCGATCTCGATCAGGGCATCGGCGAACGCGTCGAGCGTCTCGATCGACTCGGTCTCGGTGGGCTCGATCAGCATCGCCTCCTCGACCGTGAGCGGGAAGTAGATGGTGGGCGGGTGGAAGCCCTTGTCGATGAGCCGCTTGGCGATGTCGAGCGTGCGCACGCCGGTGCGGTGCTTCAAGGCCGCCGCCGAGGCCACGAACTCGTGCTTGCACGGCCGATCGAACGGCACATCGAGCGCCGCGGCGACCCGGACCCGCAGGTAGTTCGCCGCCAGCACCGCGTCGTCGGACACCTCGCGCAGCCCCGCGGCGCCGTGGGCCCGGAGATAGGCGTAGGCGCGCACGAGCACGCCCGTGCTGCCCACGAAGCTGCGCATCCGCCCGATCGAGTCGGGGCGCTCGCCCCACGCCTCGAGGCGGTACCTGCCGTCGTCGGCGCGAAGGACGCGGGGGGACGGCAGGAACGGCACCAGATGGGCACGCACCCCCACCGGTCCCGCGCCCGGACCCCCGCCGCCGTGCGGGGTGCTGAACGTCTTGTGGGTGTTGAAGTGCATCACGTCGAACCCGGCTTCGCCAGGCTTGAAGCGGCCCAGGATCGCGTTGAGGTTGGCGCCGTCCATGTAGGCCAGGGCGCCGGCAGCGTGGGTGGCTTCGAGCAGCTCGCCGATCCGGTGCTCGAACAGCCCGAGCGTGGATGGGTTGGTGATCATGATCGCCGCGGTCCGCGGTCCGAGCGCCGCCCGGAAAGCGTCGAGATCCACCCCGCCGTCGGGTGCCGACGGAATGGTGATCGTGTGGAAGCCGGCCATGGACGCCGTGGCCGGGTTGGTGCCGTGGGACGAGTCGGGGATCAGCACCTCGGTGCGCTCGAGATCGCCGCGCGAGCGATGGTAGGCGCGGATCACCAGGATCCCGGTCAGCTCGCCCTGGGCGCCGGCGGCGGGCTGGAGCGTGACCGCGTCCATGCCGCTGATCTCGGCCAGCATCGCCTCGAGCTCGAACAGCAGCTGCAGGGTGCCCTGCGCCGTCGCGTCGGGCGCCAGCGGATGGAGACCCGCGAACCCGGGCAGCCGGGCCGCCCACTCGTTGAGCTTGGGGTTGTACTTCATGGTGCACGAGCCGAGCGGGTAGAAGCCGGTGTCGACCGCGTAGTTGAGCTGGGACAGGTTCACGTAGTGGCGGACCACCTCGGGCTCGGCGAGCTCGGGCAGGGCGGCCGGCGTGGCGCGCCGGGCATCAGCCGGGATCCGGTCCAAAGCATCCGCGGGCGGATGGGGGATCTTGCCGCCGCCGCGGCCGGGCCGGCTGCGCTCGAACAGGGTCGGCTGGAGGCGCTCGCCCACGACGCTCATGGGGCGCCTCGGGTCTGCGGTGCCACCCCCGGAGCGACCGCCAGCTCGGCGCGCAGGGCCGTGGCGAAGCGCGCGATCTCGTCGGGCGTGGTCAGCTCGGTGGCGCACACCAGCAGGCCGTCCGCGAGCGCCGGCTCGTCGGGCAGCAGCCGTGCCGTCGGGATCCCGGCCAGGATCCCCCCCTCGAGCAGCCGGTCGTGCACGGCGGGCGCGTTGGGCACCCTGACGACGAACTCGTTGAGGTACGCGGCCGTCCCGATCCGCGCCGCCCCGGCCCCCGCGAGGGCCGCCTCGAGCTCGGCGGCCCGGGCGGCGCCCGCGGCCGCCACGTCGCGCAGGCCATGCGGCCCGATGGTCGCGAGGTAGATCGAGGCCGCCAGCGCGAGCAGCGCCTGGTTGGTGCAGATGTTGCTGGCCGCCCGCTCACGCCGGATGTCCTGCTCGCGCGCGCGCATGGTCATCACGAACGCCCGCCGGCCGTCGAGATCGGTCGTCATGCCCACCAGGCGCCCGGGGATCTGGCGCACCAGCGCGTCGGTGCAGGCCACGATGCCCAGATACGGCCCGCCGTACCCCAGCGGGATGCCCAATGGCTGGCCCTCGCCGGCGGCGATGTCCGCCCCGTACTCGCCGGGCGGCGCGAGCACCGCCAGCGAGACGGGCTCGACGACGGCGACGAACAGGGCCCCCGCGGCGTGGGCCAGCCGGCCGATCTCGCCCATGGGCTCGAGGGCGCCCAGGATGTTGGGCTGGGCCGCGACCACGCCCGCGACCGGGCGGTCGCGGTCGGCGAGCCGGCGCTCCAGGGCCTCGAGGTCGGTGGTGCCACCCGCGGGGCCGTCGGCGACCAGCGGCACCTCCTCGACCTCGAGCCCGGGGCCCAGGGCGTAGGTCGCGAGCGTCTGGCGGTAGTGGGGATGGACGCCGCGCGAGACGAGGATCCGGTCGCGCCGGGTGGCCCGGCAGGCCATCAGGGCCGCCTCCGCGGTGGCCGCACCGCCGTCGTAGTGGGAGGCCGAGACGACGTCGAGCCCGGTGAGGGCGGCCAGCAGGCTCTGGTACTCGTAGATGCTCTGGAGCGTCCCCTGGGAGACCTCCGGCTGGTACGGCGTGTAGGCCGTGTACCACTCGCCGCGCAGCAGCAGCTGGTCCACCGCGGCCGGGGTCCAGTGGCGGTAGGCGCCGGCGCCCAGGAAGCTCGCCAGGTCGACCCGGTTGCGGGCGGCGAGCCCGGCCAGCCGGGCCGACAGCTCGAGCTCGGGCTCCGGCGGGTCGAGCCGCAGCGGCGAGGCACGCAGCGGCCCGGGGATGTCGTCGAACAGCGCGTCGACCGAGCTGACGCCGATCGAGCCGAGCATCCGGGCCCGGTCGTCGGCCGCATGCGGGCCATAGGGCATCGGGTCAGCCTTCGGCGGTCAGCTGCTCGTAGGCAGCGGCGTCGAGCAGCCTGTCCGCCTGCGCCGGATCGGCCAGCCGGAGCTTGACCATCCAGCCCTTCGCGAACGGATCGCTGTTGACGAGCTCGGGCTCACCGGACAGGGCGTCGTTGGTCTCGACGACCTCGCCCGTGAGCGGCGCGAACAGGTCGCTCACGGCCTTCACCGATTCGACCACGCCGAAGGTGGCGAACTGCTCGAGCGTGCGGCCCACGGCCGGCAGCTCGACGAACACGACGTCACCCAGCTGGTCCGCGGCGTATTGCGTGATGCCCACCGTCGCCAGCTCGCCGACGATGGCGACCCACTCGTGCTCCTTGGTGTAGCGCAGATCGGCGGGGACCATCGGGCGGTTCCTCCATGGTGGCTGGCGGACGGCGGCGGCCGACAAGGGCTGCGAGTGGTCGTCCCGATGCTGAGACGGACGCGCCCGGCGTCAGGTCGGACGCTTGTAGAACGGCAGCGGCACGACCTCAGCAGCGACCGCAGCGCCGCGGATCTCGACGGCCAGCATCGTACCGGGTTCGGCGTTGGCGGGAGCAACGTAGGCCATCGCGATCGGTTCGCCCAACGTGGGCGACATGGTTCCCGACGTCACCGTTCCGGTGCGGCCGCTCGTATCGAGCACCGGATAGCCGTGGCGGGCGATGCCGCGCTCGCGAAGCACGAGGCCGACCAGCCGACGGCTGACGCCGTCACGGGCGACCCGCTCGAGCGCTGCCCTGCCGACGAAGTGACCCTCCTTTTCCAGCTTCACGACCCGCCCGAGACCCGCCTCGTACGGGTTCGTCGTCTTGTCCAGCTCGTTGCCGTAGAGCGGCATCCCTGCCTCGAGCCGCAGTGTGTCCCGGGCCCCCAGGCCGACCGGGGTGAGGCCCTGCGGACCACCGGCCGCCAGCAGCGCATCCCACACGTCGCACGCGCGATCGGCATCGACGAACAGCTCGAAGCCGTCCTCTCCGGTATACCCCGTGCGAGCCACCTGGGCCGGGATACCGGCGACCTCGCCCTCGACGGTCCCGTAGTAGCGGATCGCGCCCAGATCGAGCGCGGTGAGGAGCCCCAGGATCTCCTGCGACCGGGGGCCCTGCACGGCGATCAGCCCCGTGGACAGGGACTGGTCGTCGAGGACCGCGCGGCGCTTGATGAAGCGCTCGGCGAGCGCGTCAGATACCACGCCGGCGTTCGACGCGTTAGCGACCACCATGAACCGGTCGTCCGCGAGGCGGTAGACGATCAGGTCGTCGAGGATCCCGCCATCGGGTGCGCAGATCATCGAATACTGGGCACGTCCCACGGCCAGGGACGGCGGATCCGACACCAGCGCTGACGCCAGGCCGGCGCCGGCTTCCGGGCCCTCTACCACAAGCTCGCCCATGTGCGACAGGTCGAACAGACCCGCGGCGGACCGCACAGCCCGGTGCTCCTCGAGGATCCCGCGGTACTGGATGGGCATCTGCCAGCCGGCGAACTCGACCATCCTGGCGCCCAGCGCCTCGTGCCGGTCCAGCAGCGGGGTTGGCAGCGCGGTGACGGTCTCGGTCATGCGTCCAGCCTCTCAGACCGACACGGGGAACGTGCCGTCGATCGCCGCCATCCCCGCGCGGGCGACCAGCGCCCGCTCGGTCTCGAACGTGAGCAGCGACGGCGCCTCGTCGAAGCGGATCCAGCGCACCTCGTCGAACTCGTGGTCATGGCGGCCGAGGTCCCCACCTACCGGCACCATAAGGAAGTAGTGCACGGTCTTGTGGATCCGTGTCCGGCCCTGGTTGAAGGTGTAGGCGATCGAGTCGAAGGGCCGCACGACCTCGACTGCAAGACCGGTCTCCTCGGCGACCTCGCGCAGCGCGGTCTGCTCGGTCGTCTCAGCCGGTATCGGTGTGCCCTTGGGTAGCGTCCATGTGACGGCGACCCGTTCGCGCCGACGTTTGCCCACCACCAGCTCGGGTGCGCCGTCAACGAAGCGGATGACGATGCCGCCTGCGGATGTGGCGGTGGCCTGCCTCAGGCGGGCCACGCGGGCGCCACGGACGATCGGCGTGGTCCGGCTCCGCGCGCAGAGCTCGTCCACTGCATGCCGGTGGCCGGCTTGACCCGACCGCTGCCCGTGTGTGGCGGGTTCGCGATCGTGAGCGACCGCCAAGGTGCCCGGAGCGCGGTCAGCGGTCCGACGTCGGGTCGGGACAGGACCGTTCGGCGACCCGGGGCGGCCACGAAGGCGGTCGACGGGCGGAGGCCGAGGCGCCGCTCGCGAGCCCTGGCCGACGGATGTACGAAGCGCGCCGGCCAGGCCGCGAACCCGGCGGCGGTGCTGTGCTGCATGGTCGCATCGTACCGCGTCACGGATCGCCTGCAAGTGCGTCACGGATCCGTTTGGCGCCTTCCGGTGACAGGCTGCCCCGACTCGTGGCGATCGCGGCTCCCCGGGTCACCAGGGCGCGATAGACGGGGAGCGCATCGGGAGCCAGCGAGCGCAGCGCTTCGACGTGGGCCGCAACTGTGCCGGCGTCGCCCCGCGTGGCCGGACCGGTCAGCGCAGCGGCCACGCCGAGGCCGCGTGCATTGGCCACCGTCTGCTCGAGCAGCGGCAGGTAGATGTCCAGGGCCCCGGTCTCGTCGAGACCCATCGACCCGGCGACCTCGCGGATCGTGTCCAGCAACGCGACGACGCCACCGGCAGCGAGCACGGCCGCGGCATGGTACGCAGGTTTCGAGCCCGGCGACAGCCGGACGGGAACACCGCCGATCGCCTCGGCCATGTCGGCCAGGTGGGCGGCCAGCTCGTCGTCGCCTTCGATGGCGACCGTGGCCCCCCGCAGCGACTCGAGCGCCCGATCGAGGTCGGCGAACGCGACCAGCGGGTGGAACGTCCCCGCCTGGGTACCGGCGGCCATCGCCGGCTCGAGCACCTCGGCGCCCAGCAGCCCGCTGGTGTGAACGACGGCCTGACCCGCATACAGCCGCATCGACCCCGCGACCGACCTGATCACATCGTCGGGGACAGCAAGGATGACGAGCTCCACGTCGTCGACCAGGGCATTGACCTCGGCGAAGGCACGGGCGCTCGGGACGCGCTCCCGGAACCGCTCCCGGCGCCCGGCATCCCGCGACGCCACGGCGCCGACCGGCCAGCCGGCGCGAGCGAGCGCGATGCCGAGGGCCGTTCCGACAGCGCCGGCACCGACGATGCCGACGACCGGCCGCTCCCCGGCATCGCTGTGCGCATGGGGATGGGCGTGGTCGCTTGCGTGCTCGACATCCCCGTACCGGTGTCGTCCGGCCACCGGATCGAGGGCGATCCCCTCGCGATCGAGCTCTCGAAGGCGCTCCTCGTCCTCCGCCGCACGCCGCTCAGCCCGCCTTCGGATGAGGTCGTCGGTCGAGTCCCATGCCCTCATCGACAGCCCTCCGATCCCGTCCGGCCACCCTCGCGGTACGCTTCCACGGAACGAGTGTACCCAGCGGCCCGGGCAGGGTCGGCTGGGCGATACCGACCTGCAAGAGGATCGAACAGCGTGCCAACCCCCAACGCCTTCGGTGCCCGTGCCTCTCTCGGCGACGGCCTGCCCGACCTGTACCGCCTGTCCTCGCTCGCGACCTCAGGCGTCGCGTTGGGCGTCGATCTCGGCCGGGCCCCGGTCACCCTCCGGATCCTGCTCGAGAACGCCCTTCGTCATGCCGGCGGCGGCATCGTCTCGGAAGCCGACGTCGTGACACTCGCCGCCTGGCGGCCCGGCAGCGCCGCCGAGGCCGAGATCCCGTTCATGCCCAGCCGCGTCGTGCTTCAGGACTTCACCGGCGTGCCGGCGGTCGTCGACCTCGCGGCCATGCGCGACGCGATGGGGGCGCTGGGCGGCGATCCTGCGCGCGTCAACCCCCTGGTCCCGGCGGACCTCGTGATCGACCACTCCGTCCAGATCGACGCCTGGGGCGGCAGCGGCGCGTTCGCCTTCAACGTCGAGCGCGAGTACGAGCGCAACGGGGAGCGGTATCAGCTGCTCCGTTGGGCACAGACGGCCTTCCGCGACCTCCGGGTCGTGCCACCGGGCACGGGCATCATCCACCAGGTCAACCTGGAGTACCTGGCGACCGTCGTGGCGGATCGCGTCGACGCGGCCGGACGGGTCGCCTTCCCCGACACGGTCGTCGGGACCGACTCGCACACCACGATGGTCGACGGCCTGGGCGTGCTGGGCTACGGCGTCGGCGGGATCGAGGCCGAGGCCGTCCTGCTCGGCCAGCCGCTGTATCAGCCGATGCCCCGGATCGTGGGCGTCCGGCTGTCCGGCGAGCTTCCGAGCGCCGCGACCGCGACCGACCTCGTGCTCGTGATCACCGAGATGCTGCGCAAGTTCGGCGTGGTCGGCTCGTTCGTCGAGTTCGCGGGCGATGGCCTGGCCGGCCTGCCGCTCCCGGATCGGGCGACGATCTCGAACATGAGCCCCGAGTTCGGGGCGACGGCCACCCTGTTCCCGATCGACGACGAGACGCTCGCCTATCTCCGGCTCACGGCCCGGCCGGCCGAGCGGGTGGACCTGGTGGAGCGGTACGCCAAGGCGCAGGGGCTGTGGCGCGAGCCGGGGAACGACCCCGACTTCGACGCGCTGCTGGAGCTGGATCTCGGGACCGTCGAGCCGTCGCTGGCCGGTCCCCGTCGCCCCCAGGACCGTGTCTCGCTGGCCGGGATCGGCGACAACTTCCGGACGGCATTCCCGAACACTGTCGGCATTCCGGCCGGGACGGTCGAGTCCGGAGGGCAGTCGGCTGAGGTGGGACACGGGTCGGTGGCGATCGCCGCGATCACCTCCTGTACCAACACCTCCAACCCGACCGTGATGGTCGCCGCGGGCCTGCTCGCCCGCAACGCCGTCGCCCGCGGGCTCACGGTCTCACCGGCGGTCAAGACATCGCTCGCCCCGGGCTCCAAGGCCGTGACCGGCTACCTCGGAAGGGCCGGGCTGATGGAGCCGCTGGCACGCCTCGGTTTCGCGCTCGCGGGGTACGGATGCACGACCTGCATCGGCAACTCGGGCCCGCTCGACGCTCCGGTCGCCCGGGCGATCGAATCCGACGAGCTCGTCGTCGCGGCGGTGCTCTCGGGCAATCGGAACTTCGAGGGCCGGATCCATCCGCTGGTGCGGGCCTCCTATCTTGCCTCGCCGCCGCTGGTGGTGGCCTTCGCGCTCGCCGGCCGGGTGGACGTGGACCTCACCACCGAGCCGCTGGGCACCGATGCGGACGGCAAGCCCGTCATGCTGGCCGACATCTGGCCCACGCCGGCCGAGGTTCGTGAGGTCATCGGGCGGGCCATCGATCCGGAGCTGTTCCGCGCAACGTACGCGTCGGTGTTCGAGGGTGACGAACGGTGGCGGGCGCTGCCGATCCCGTCCGGCGACAGGTATGCCTGGGACGGGGCCTCGACGTACATCGCGAACCCGCCGTTCTTCGAGGGCCTCACGGCCGAGCCGGCGCCACTGACGGACATCGTCGATGCGCGCGTCCTGGCGCTGCTCGGCGACTCGGTGACCACCGATCACATCAGCCCGGCCGGATCGATCCCGGCCTGGGCACCCGCGGGCGCCTGGCTCCAGGCGAACGGCGTGCCGGTGCTCGAGTTCAACTCGTTCGGCGCCCGCCGCGGGCACCACGAGGTCATGATGCGCGGCACATTCGGCAATATCCGGCTGCGCAACGGCCTCGTCGAGGGCAAGGAAGGCCCCTACACACGCCACTTTCCCGACGGGAACGAGACGTTCATCTACGACGCCGCCATGCGCTATCGCGACGAGGGGGTCCCGCTGATCGTGATCGCCGGCCGGGAGTACGGGTCCGGGTCATCCAGGGACTGGGCGGCGAAGGGCCCCGCGCTGCTGGGCGTTCGGGCGGTGATCGCGGAGAGCTACGAGCGGATCCACCGCTCGAACCTGGTCGGCATGGGAATCCTGCCGCTCCAGTTCAGGCCCGGTGAGAGCGCCGCCTCGCTGGGGCTTACCGGCACCGAGACGTTCACGATCACCGGCCTGTCCGAGCTCGGTCCCCACCGGGAGGTCACCGTGAGCTACCGCTCGGATCCGACCGGGTCGGAGCGCACCTTCCGTGTGATCGCCCGCCTCGACGGGCCGATCGACGTCGAGTACCTGCGCCAGGGCGGCATCCTGCCGGCGGTCCTGCGGCGGCTCGCGCGCGCCTGAGCACCTCGACCCGATCCGGTCACGCGCCCGCCCGCTGGTACGCGCCCAAGCACGAAGCCCCCTGTCTGACAGGGGGCTTCGCAAACGCAGGGTCCTCGCCGGCGCGGGGAGGAGAAACCGCACCGAGAAGGGGCCTTCGTTGGTCCGACGCGCAGGCGCGGGCGCCTGTGACGCGCGCGACGCCGGAAGAATGGGCGTCGTCGGGGGCGGGCCGTGGTGGGCGATACTGGACTCGAACCAGTGACCTCACGGATGTGAACCGTGCGCTCTAACCAACTGAGCTAATCGCCCCTGGCCCCGAAGGGACTCGCATTCTAGCGTGCCGCGGCTTGGGTGCGCCGACCCCGGCTCGATGGTGGACGAGTCATCGGCGAGGGCGTGTCTCCGCCAGCCGGCCGACCTGACGGTGGCACCGTCGACCGTGACGCCGCCTACACGCCCAGGCCGGGCCATTGCCCAAGCACCCGTGCCCGATGGGTCGCCGCCACGGCCACCACCTTGACCCGGCCCCGCTGACCGCCGGCCAGGCGAACGTCCCGCGGCGCCATGTCGAGCGCGCGCGCGATCAGCCTGATCAGCGCCTGGTTCGCGGCCCCGTCGACCGGAGGTGCCGCGACGCGTGCTCGCAGAACGCCGTCCACGACACCGTCGACCCGATCCGTCCCGGCGCGCGGAGTCAGGCGAACACTGAATCGCAGCTCGCGCGCCGGCGGCCCGGTCACCGAACTGCGCCCAGCAGGACCCCCAGCACGATGAGCACGACGAAGCTCGACAGATCGATCATGCCTGTCGGTGGCAGCATCCGCCGGACGGGCGCCAGGATCGGCTCGGTGATCCGGATCAGGAGCGCCGACAGCTGTGACCGGCCCATCGGATCCACCCAGCTGACCAGCACGCGACCCAACACGATCAGCCACAGGAACGAGAGCAACGCGCTGGCGAAGGTCCCGACGAACATCCCCATCGGCCGAGTCTAGCAACGGCGGCGGCGAGCCCGGCTGGCGACGGTCTCGGGCGGCCGCGACGGGGCCAGCCGCGGGGTGCTCGTGCGCGCCTCGATCAGGCGGCGCGCGGGCGCTCGCCGAACAGCAGCCTGCCGACGCGCACGATCGTTGCACCCTCCTCGATCGCGGCCTCGAAGTCGTCGCTCATGCCCATCGAGAGCTCCGGCCCCAGACGGGGCCAGCCAGCCCGCAGGCGGGCGGACAGCTCCTGCAAAGCCCTGAACGTGGGTCGCGCCGCCTCCGGATCGGGAGCGAGGCGCCCGATGGTCATCAGGCCGCGGACGTCGAGGGACCGGAGAGCCTCCAACCGGTTCATCGCTTCGTCCAGGGTCGCGGGGTCGAAGCCCGCCTTCGCCGGATCGCGATCGACGTTGACCTGGAGCAGCACCGGCACGCCGGGGCGGTCCATCTCGAGGGCGATCCGGTCGAGCCGCTCGGCCAGCTCGATCGAGTCGACCGACTCGATCACGTCGAACAGCTCGAGCGCCCGGCGCGCCTTGTTGGCCTGCAGCGGCCCGATCAGGTGCCAGGTCCCGCTGCCGACGGCCGGGATCTTGGCGGCCGCCTCCTGGACCCGGTTCTCACCCAGGACTTCCAGCCCCGCCTCGACCGCGGCCCGAACGCGCTCCGCAGGCACGGTCTTCGACACCGCGACGAGGGTCACCAACGCGGGGTCACGACCCGTCCTGGCGGCGGCGCCGGCGATCCGCGCCAGCACACGCACGCGCGCATCTGCCAGCGACGTGACCTCATCCCCGGTCACGTCGCTGCCTCGCCATCGGTCAGACCGCCGCCGGATGCGCCGACGTCCGCGGGGGTCCCGCGAGCCATCGACCGAGACTCAGCGCCGGCGGAGGAAGCTCGGGATCTCGAGATCGTCGGCGTCGTAGGCGGGGCGCCGGGGCGACGGGGTCGGCTCACCGACGGAGCGCTCGGGCCGGATGGGCACCGCGACAGGCTCGGTCGCCGACGGGGCATCCGACTCGGTGCGCTGGCGCTCGAGCTCCTCGAGGAAGTCGCGGGCCGGGATCGCGCCGGCGGACGCCGCGGCAGCTCGGACGCCGGTGGCGGCGGACACACGCTCGCTGCCAGCGGCCTCGGAGCGGCGCCGACCGTCGAACCCCGTCGCGATCACCGTGATCATCACCTCGTCACCGAGGCGCTCGTTGAAGCTCGCCCCGAAGATGATGTTCGCCTCCGGGTCAGCGGCGGCCCGGATCTCCTCGGCCGCCTCGGTGACCTCCCACAGGGTGAGGTTCGAGGACCCGGTGATGTTGAACAGGATCCCCTGCGCGCCCGCGATGTTGATCTCGAGCAGCGGGCTGGCGACGGCTTCACGGGCCGCATCGAGGGCACGGTTCTCACCGCTCGCCCGGCCGATGCCCATGAGCGCCGACCCGGCGTCCTTCATGATCGTGCGGACATCCGCGAAGTCGAGGTTGATCAGCCCGGGCACGGTGATGATGTCGCTGATGCCGGCCACGCCCTGGCGGAGCACATCGTCGACGACTCGGAACGCGTCGACGATCGAGGTGTTCTTCTGGACGACGTCGCGCAGGCGATCGTTGGGAATCGTGATCAGGGTGTCGACCTTGGCCTTGAGCTCCTCGGCGGCCTTCTCGGCGATGAGCCTCCGCCGGGCGCCCTCGAAGCTGAACGGCTTGGTCACCACGCCGATGGTCAGCGCCCCCTGCTCCTTCGCGATCTCCGCAACAACCGGCGCCGCGCCCGAGCCGGTGCCGCCACCGAGCCCGGCGGTGATGAACACCATGTCCGAGTCCACGATGGCGTCGGCCACCTTGTCGCGGTCCTCCTCGGCTGCCCGCTGACCGATCGAGGCATCGCCGCCGGCGCCCAGACCACGCGTGATCTTGTCGCCGATCCGGATCTTGTGGGGCGCGTCGGACTGGAGCAACGCCTGCGCGTCCGTGTTGCAGGCGATGAACTCGACACCCATCATCTCGGCCCGGATCATCCGGTTGACGGCGTTGCTGCCGCCCCCGCCGACACCGATGACGCGGATCAGGGCGAAGTTCTCGGAATCGGACCGCAGCGGCATCGGCGCTCTCCTCGGGTGGCGCGGGTGTGGCGTCTGGATTGGTGCGGGATTGGCGTCGGGACAGATGCCCCCTTGCCCGCAGCGGCCGGTCGGGGTCGCCGGCCCACGGCTCGTCTCCGGGTAGCGCGGAGTATACCCGCCGATGGGGCCTGACGGTCCCCCCGATCCTGCCGTGATCGCCCGTGTCCAGCCCGGGTTTTCGGGAACCGTGGTGCCGCGAGGCGACGGGCCCGGACTAGCCTGCGACGAAGCTCAGCCGGACGCGCCGGGTGGCGTTGTCGGCGTTGGGGTCGAGCAGCGCGATCGACTGCCAGGTGCCAAGCGCCAGCCGACCCCCGATCACCGGGACGGTGAGCGACGGCGAGGCGAGCAGCGGCACGATGTGATCGGCACCATGACCCGGCGAGCCATGCCGATGGACCCAGCGGTCGTCGCGCGGCAGGAGCCTGTCCAACGCCCGCATCGCATCCTCATCGGACCCCGCCCCGAGCTCGAGCACGACGATCCCCGCGGTCGCGTGGGGCACGAACACCGAGAGCAGGCCGTCCCCAGCCCCGGCCGCCTCGGCCGCGAACCGGACGCAGGCGGGGGTGAGGTCCGTGAACCCGCGGTCGCGACCGGTGCGAACCTCGAGCTCGATCGAGCGCATCGCAGACGGCCCGACCCCTAGGGAAAGATGCTGCGGATCGCGTCCCGGATCCGGCCCAGCCCTCCGCCGCTGGGCGCCGACTCGTAGCGCAGCGGCTCGTCCATCGTCACCTGGATGGCGCCCCAGTGCAGCAGCCCGACGGCGGTCGAGTACGAGGGGTCCTGGATCGTGTCGACGAGACCGCCGATCCCCGCGGGCCCGCCGATCCGGACCGGCATCTGGAGCACGTCCCGGCCCAGCTCCGCGGTGCCGGCGAGCTGGGCCGCGCCGCCCGTCAGGATGAGGCCCGCCGGCAGCATCCCGTGGCCGCTGCGGGTCATCTCGGACCGGAGCATCTCGAACGTCTCACGCATCCGTGCCTCGATGATCCGGCACAGCTCATCACGGCTGATCGTCCGGCCGGCATCATCGCCCACGACGCTGACCGCGATCTCCTCGTCCTCGAGGTCTCGCAGGTCGCAGGTCCCGTGGCGAACCTTGAGCTCCTCGGCGACCTGGAGGGTCGTCTTGACGCCGATCGCGACGTCGTTGGTCACGTTGTTGCCACCCACCGGCAGCACCGCGGTGTGCAGCGGCGACCCGTCGGCGAACAGCACGAGATCGATCGTGCCCGCGCCGATGTCGGCCACGGCCACCCCCAGCTCCTTCTCGGTCGGCGTCAGCACGGCCTCGGCAGCCGCCAGCCCGTTCACCACGAGCTCGTCGATCTTGACGCCGGCAAGCTGGACGCACTTGGTGAGGTTCTGGACGGCGGTGGCGGAGGCGGACACGATGTGGGCCTCGACCTCGAGCCGCAGCGCGCTCATCCCGAGCGGATCCTTGACTCCCTCCTGGCCATCGACCGTGAAGCCCCGGCGCTCGACATGGAGCACGTCCCGATTGGACGGGATCGACACTGCGCGGGCGACCTCGATCGCACGGTTGATGTCCTCGCGGGTGACCTCGCGGTGGTGTGCGGTGACCGCGACCTGCCCGGTGGAGTTGAGGCTCTCGACGTGCTGCCCGCCAACGCCCACGAACGCGCGGTCGATCTTCCAGCCCGACAGCCGCTCCGCCCGCTCCACAGCGTCCGCGATCGACCGCACCGTCTGGTCGATGTTGACCACGACGCCCTTCTTCAGCCCGGAGGCCGGCACCGTGCCGTGGCCCATGATCGTCAGGCGGCCGTCGCGGCTGACCTCGCCGATGAGCGCGCAGACCTTGGACGTGCCGACGTCGATACCGACCAGGACCGCTTCCCGTTCCACCTGCCTGTCGTCCCTCGCTGCTGCCCGTGACGGCTGACCACCACGGTAATGGCTGCTCAGATGAAGTGTCGCCGGATGAGCGCGACGTTGCTGAAGATCCGGAACCCGAAGTTGATGAGGGCGACGAGGTAGAGGTCGAGGCTCAACCGATCGCCGATGAACGTCAGCAGCACGGCCACGATCGCGTTGCTGACGAAGCCGCTGATGAAGATCCGATTGTCGTAGACCCCGTCGAGCTCCGCGCGCACGCCGCCCAGGACCGAATCGAGGGCCGCAAGGATCGCCACGGCCGAGTAGCGCGAGAGCTCGAACGAGACGTTGACGTTGAGAACGAGTCCCGCCAGCACGCCGACGAGAAGACCCACGAGGGGCAGGAGCACAGGCTGGCAGCCTCCCTCCAGTAGACCGTCCCCGATACGCTACCAGACGACCGGGCCGGGGGAGGGCGTCGATGGGTCGCCGGGGCGGAGGTGCGGTCGGTCATGACTTGGCTGACGCGGTCGGGGACGGCGTCGCGCGGGGGATGACCGTGAGGTTCCGCGTGTCGGCCAGGATCATGCGGAGCGCGGCGTCCTCCCCGTGGCCGGCGAAATAGCTGCGCAGCATCCGGACCTGGCCCGGGATGAGGTCTGTCGTCCGCAGGGACGGCGTGTAGAACCCGAACACGGCGGTCCATCCGATCCCCGGTGCCTTCATGACGAACCCCGAGGCGTCGTCCAGCCGCAGATCCAGGCTCGCCGCCGCGCTTCCCACGTCGGCCGGTCGGAGCGAGCCCAGCCGAAGCGCCGCGTCGAGGACGACCGGCTCGAGGATCGACCCCACGGTGAAGGCGGCCGCGGCCGCCCGCTGGTCGTCGAGCACCGGCAGCGCTGCGGCGGCATCGGGAGGGGAACCGTCGAGCTGGGTGAACAGCAGCCCGGTGGCGTCGACCAGGTAGCGGGCGTCGCCCACCTGCCAGACCAGCAACGCGGTGCGCTCGGTCACCGCGACCCGGACCTCGTCGGGCAGGGCGATGCTGACCGCCGCTCCCCGGATGGCCGGGATGGACCCGAGCCGGTCCTCGAGGTCGCGCGTCTGGAGCGTGAACACGTTCTGGTCGTCGGGGATGGCCAGCGTGGCGAGGACCGCGCCCCGGTCCGTCCAGGTGAGCCCCGACACATCCATCCGGCGGACGGTGAAGGCGTCGGACGACACCGCCCCGTACAGACCGGCCAGCCCGAGCAGCAGCGCCAGCAGCGCACCGGCCCGGGTGGGCGACAGTCCCGCGGATGACCGCCGCACGGAGCGCGTGCGGCGGACGGCTCCCCCGGGCCTGGCGCCGGGCCGCAGCGCCGACGGTGGCCTCGAGCGGGTGGCCGATCCTGCGCGCGGTGAGCGGTCGCGTCGAGACATCGTCATCGCGGCAGGTCGGCGATGGTCAGCCGGCGCCGGACGCGGGCCGCATCCCGCTCGAGCGCGAGGTCGATCACGCGGCTGCACACGGCGGCGAAGTCGTAGCCACCGGCCGATGGCAGGGTCGGGAACAGGCTGATCGGGGTGAACCCCGGGATCGTGTTGATCTCCGAGATCACCAGCTCGTCGCCCGCCAGCAGGAAGTCGACCCGGGCGAACCCCTCGCATCCGGCCGCGCGATACGCATCGCGGGCGAGCTTGAGCATCATCGCGCGCTGCACCGGCGTGACCTCGGCGGCGAGCATCGACTCGGACATGCCCGGCGTGTACTTGGCCGCGTAGTCGTAGAACTCGTGGCCCGACAGGATCTCGCCCGGCCCGAACAGCTCGAGGCGGTCGGGCTCGTTGCCGAGCACGGCGAGCTCGAGGTCCCGGGCGCCCGCCAGGTAGCGCTCGACCAGCACCAGGTCGTCATAGCGGAACGCTTCATCGAGCGCCGGGGCACGCTCGTCGGGCCCGTGGGCGATGGTCATCCCGACCGAGCTGCCGAGCCTGGCCGGCTTGATCATCAGACGGGGGTCGTCGTTGCCGGCGGCAAACCCCTCGAGCTCGGCCAGCACCGCGGTGCGGTCCGCCGCCCAGCGGGCGGCTCGCACCTCGCGCCAGCCGGCGACCGGAAGGCCGAGACCTCGAGCCAGCCGCTTGAACAGCGCCTTGTCCATACCGACCGCGCTTGCGGTCACGCCCGACCCGGTGTAGACGAGCCCGGCCGCCTCACACAGCGCCTGCACCGTGCCGTCCTCCCCGAACGGTCCGTGGAGGGCGAGGAACACGACCGGTCGTGGCATCCGGGCCGCCAGCGCGTCGAGGGCGGCCGCGGCCCGCAGCGGCCCGGTGGCACCGAGCTCTGCCGGCGCGTCGTAGGCCGCCTCGGGACGACCGTCGCGGCGATGGCCCTCGGGCAGCTCCCACCACGACCCGTCGAGATCGATCAGCCACAGATCCACCGGATAGCCCGACGTGTGCAGCGCATCGGCGATCGCGGTGCCCGACACGATGGACACGTCATGCTCCGCGGACGGCCCGCCGAACACGACGGCGATCGGGGTATCCGGGGGTCGATGGCCGAGCGGCGGCACGGGCATCAGGCGGCCCCCTCCACCGTCCAGCCGGTCCAGTCGCCGACGAACTCCACCTCGAGCTCGAGGTCGACCCCGGACCGCTCACGCACCGTACGGCGGACGTGGTCGGCAAGGCGGCGCACGTCCGCGGCGGTCCCGCGCTGGTCGTTGACGATGAAGTTGGCATGCCGCTCGGAGACGGCGGCTCCGCCGACCCGGCTTCCCTTGAGGCCGGCCGCGTCGATCAACCGCCCGGCCGAGTCGCCCGGCGGGTTGCGAAACACGCTGCCGGCCGAGGGGATCCCCAGCGGCTGATGCTCGCGCCGCCAGCGGCGGATCCCGTCCAGGCGGTCGGCGATGTCGGCCGGATCGGCCGCCACGAGCCGGAACGTGGCCGACAGGACGATCTCCGCGACGGCCGCGACGCCTGCCGGGCCCGTCGCTGCGCCGGCGGCCCCGGTCATTGCCGTGAAGGTCGCTTGCTTGAACCGGCTCTCCCGGTACGCGAAGCCGAGCTCCCCGGCCGGCAGCTCACGCTCGGCGCCGTCGGCGAGCAGGACGACCGCCGCCTCGAGGACGCCGGCCGTGTCGTTGTCGTGGGCACCGGCGTTCGCCCAGACGGCGCCGCCGACGGTTCCCGGGATGGCCAGCCCGTACTCGAGCCCGGACAGGCCGGCCCGCTGCGTCTCGGTCGCCGCCCTGGCCATCGGCACGCCGGCGTCGGCTCGATACCGCTCGCCGTCCACGCGGGAGGCCTCCGCCCGCGATTGGATGACGAGGCCCCGGATCCCGCGATCCGAGATCACGAGGTTGCTGCCGCGGCCCATCACCAGGTGCGGGATGGCACGCGTACGCGCGTACCTGATCAAAGCCCGGAGCTCGAACGTGTTGTGAGCGACCGCGAACAGGTCCGCCGGACCGCCCACGCGCATCGTCGTGAACCGCGCGAGCGACTCGTCACGCACCGTCTTGACCCCGATCCGACGCTGGATGTCCGATCCCACGGCCAGCGCGTCGAACCCGCCCGCTGCGGCCGTCCCCGGACCCGAGCTCGTCACGCGGCCGACCCTCGGGCCAGGGCGTCTATCTCGGCGGCCCCCGGCAGCGGCGACCCGCCCGCGACCGCCAGCACCAGATCGGCGACCGCGTCGGCAGCCCCGGCCCTCGCCAGCCCGCGGGCAGCGGCCGACATCGTTGCGTGACGGGCAGGGTCGGCGAGCAGGCTCGCCGCGTCGAGCAGCGCCTCCGGGCCCATCGCCTCATCCTCGATCAGCAGGGCTGCGCCCTCGGTCGCATGCAGCTCCGCGTTGCGCCGCTGGTGGCCGGCCGCATGCGGGTACGGGACGATGGCCATCGGAAGGGCGAACGCCGCCGCCTCAGCCAGCGTCGACGCACCTGCCCGACCGACCGCGAGGTCTGCCGCCGCCAGCGCTGCAGTCATGTCATCGTGGAGGAACGGTCGCGGCTGATAGCGGTCGCGGAGCCCGGATGGGAGTGCCTCCCGTGCGGCCAGCGCCGCCGAGTAGCCATCTTCGCCGGTGACGTGGATGACCCGCACGCGCTCGACCAGGCCCGGCAGGGCTCCGAGCACGGCCTCGTTGATCCGCCGCACGGCCTGCGACCCGCCGAACACGAGCAGGATCCGCTCGCCCGGCCGGCCCCCGAACATCGATCGTGCCTCGTCCGGGTCGACGCCAGCGTGCGATCGGATCGGCGTGCCGGTCACGTAGGCCCGTGGATGATCGAGGGTGGCCGCCGTCTCCGCGTGGGTTACCGCGAGCACCGTCGCCAGGCGGGCCACCAGCCGAACGCTGCGACCCGGGATCGCGTTCCCCTCCCACAGGACCGTGGGGATCCTCAGGACGGCTGACGCCACGAGCACCGGGATCGCGACGTAGCCGCCGGTGGTGAACACCGCCGCCGGCCGCCGGGCGATCAGCAGCACGATCGCCTGCGGGATCGAGAGCAGGAGCCGCAACGGGTCGAGCACCAGGTGGGCGTCGCGACCGGCCGAGCGGAGCGAGCGAAGCCAGAGCAGCCGGAGGGAGATGCCGGCACGCGGAACGACCGACGCCTCCAGCCCACGATGACCGCCCATCCAGGACAGGTCGACGCCCTCAGGCCCGCCGTGTCGTGCGCGAAGCGACCGGGCGACGGCGAGGGCCGGGTAGATATGCCCGCCCGTTCCCCCGCCCGCGATCAGCAGGCGCATCGTTCCAGCTTCCTTTCTCGACCGTCTCCCGCGATACGGAGAGCAGGACGCCCACCGCGGCGAAGGAGATGATCAGCGACGAGCCGCCGGCAGAGACGAACGGCAGCGGGATCCCGGTGACCGGAATGATGCCGACGACGACGGCGACGTTGATGAACGCCTGGAAGCAGATCCAGGAGGTGATCCCGCCGGCCAGCAGGGCGCCGAAGGTGTCGGGCGCGCCCAGCGCCGTGCGGATGCCGAGATAGCCGAACACGAGGAACAGCCCGATCACGAGCAGCCCCCCGAGCAGCCCGAACTCCTCGCCGATGATGGCGAAGATGAAGTCGTTGGACGCGTTGGGCAGGAACAATCCGCCGGCCAGGCGGCTCTCGCCGAGCCCGGCGCCGACGAGACCGCCCAGCGCCAGGGCCAGGAAACCCTGGACGGCGTGATAGCCGTCGGTTGCCGCCTGGCCAAACGGGTCCAGCCAGGCGTTGATCCGGTCCATCTGATAGCTGCGCAGAAACAGGACGGTCACGGCCGGCACGGCCGTGACCGCGAGCGCGACGAGGTGAAGCAGGTTGGCGCCCGCAAGGAAGAACAGCGTGAACGCGGTCAGCGCGATCACGGATGCCGTGCCCAGATCGGGCTCGCGCAGCACCAGCACCACGACCGGCACCGTGATCGCAAGGAACGGCACCGTGCCCGACCTGAACCCGTGGACGGCCGAGCCTCGCTTCGCGAACCAGTGGGACAGGTACACGACCAGGGCGAGCTTCATGTACTCGGCGGGGTGGACGGCCGGCAGCGGTCCGATGCGAAGCCAGCGCGCCGAGTTGCCGACGACCACGTTGAGCCCGGGCACGAACACCAGGATCAGGGCGACGATCCCGATCAGGAACATGGGCACCGAGACCACCCGCAGCCAGCGGTAGTCGACGCGCATCATCACCACCATGGCCACCAGCCCGAGGGCGGCCCACTGGATCTGCGGGCCCACGATCGCGAACGTGTCGTCCTGCTGGAGGAACGCCTTCATCGCGGACGAGGAGTAGACCATCAGGATGCCGATGGCGGCCAGGGCGACGATCGCGACCAGGACGCCGTACTCGGGCTCGTGACGCTCCCGCTGCAGGGTGGTGGTCCTGGCCACACGCGGCACCGGCGTCCTCGTGCCTCGGGAGCGCGGCCGGGACAGCGGACGGACCAGCGACAGCGGCGTGATGCTCATGCGGGCCTCCGATCGGTGCGCTTCGCTTCGGTGCGCTTCGCCGCGCCGGTCAGGCGCTCGACCGCGGCGATGAACGCCCGGCCACGCGCCGCGTAGTCCTCGAACATGTCGAACGATGCCGCGGCCGGGCTGAGCAGCACGGTGGCGACCTCGTCGGGCGCGCTTCCCGCTCGAGCGGCACGCGCGAGCTCGGCGGCCATGGCGACGGCTTCGTCCATCGTGGCCGCACGCGTCGTCCGAGCGACGCCGGCGGACCGCAGCAGCTCCGCCAGGACGGGTCCGCTCTCCCCGATCAGCACCGCCGCATGGACGGTCTGACCAGCGACGTGGGCGAGCCTGGTCAGGTCCACGCCCTTGTCGCGGCCGCCGGCGATCAGCACCAGCGGTGGCGGGAAGGCATGCAGGGCAGCGATCACCGCGTCAGGCTGGGTGCCCTGAGAGTCGTTGACGAACCGGACGCCGTCCACCAGCGCCACCGGCTGCAGCCGGTGCTCGACGCCTTCGAACCCCGACACCGCCCGGCGGATCGCATCCGGTGCGATCCCGAACAGCAGGCCGACGGCGATCGCCGCGAGCGCATTGGACACGTTGTGGCGGCCGGGCAGGATCAGCTCGTCGACCGGCATGATCCCGCCACCGGGACCCGTGCCGGCCGCGCCGCCACCGGCCAGCGGGAGGCGCTCGACGCCGGCGGCCACGATCCAGCCGTCGACCACGCCCAACCCGCCGGGGACAGGACGATCCACGCGGTAGAGCACGGCCGGAGCGCCACCCAGGCCCGCGTATCCGCCCACCACCGGATCCTCGATATTGAGGACGAGGGCCCCGTCCGGATCGACCAGCTCTGCCAGCCGGCGCTTGACCCGGCGGTAGGCCTCGACGGTGCCGTGCCGGTCGAGGTGGTCCGCGCTGACGTTCGTGTAGACGGCGACCGTCGTGCCCCGCGACAGGGTGGGCAGCTGGAGCTCGGACAGCTCGATCGCCACCCGGTGCTCCGGGGTAAGCTCGAGCAGGCGCTCGATCAGGGGGATGCCGATGTTGCCCCCTAGCACGGCAGGGTGGATGGGGTCGGCGGCCAGGACCGCGTGAGCCAGCGAGGCCGTGGTCGTCTTGCCCTTGGTGCCTGTCACGCCGATGGTGGGCGACGGGCACAACCGCAGGAACAGGTCGGCCTCGCTGACCAGGGCGGGTGCCACAGGATCGCCGCCGGCCCGTGCCGCAACCAGCCTGCCCAGGGCCGCACGCAACCGGGGCTCCGTCGTCGGAAAGTCCGGCGTGATCGAGGGCGAGGTCGCGACCAGGGCCGCGTCGGCCCAGCAGGCGGCCGGATCGACGTCCGGGCCGAGCCGGACCGTGACGTCACGGTCTCCCAGCTGCTCGATGGCGCTCACGAGCGCCTCAGCCGGCCGCGCGTCGTAGGTCGTGACGTGCGCCCCCGCGTCGGCCAGGAACCGGGTCAGGGCGATCCCGCTGCGGGCCAGCCCCAGGACCGTGACCGGCCACCCGGCGAGCGCGCCGGACCGCACGTCGTCGAGCGTGAGGGCGTCGAGGTCGATCGGTCGGGTCGCGGTCATGTCAGACGAGCGCATGGATCGAGGCCAGGAACAGCGTGACGCCCAGCAGCCCGGCGAGGATGCCCACGATCCAGAACCGCAGGGTGATCTTCTCCTCGTCCCAGCCGCCGAGCTCGAAGTGATGGTGCAGCGGCGCCATCCGGAACACGCGCCGCCCGCCGGACAGCTTGAAGTAGCCGATCTGGATGATGTCGGACGTCGTCTCGACCACGAAGATCAGGCCGACCAGCGGCAGCACCAGGATCTGCCCGGTGATGAGCGCGATGACGGCCAGCGTCGCCCCCAGGGACAGCGAGCCCGAGTCGCCCATGATCACCTGCGCCGGGTGCACGTTGAACCACAGGAAGCCGAGCAGGGCACCGATGATCAGCGCGCACAGCAGGGCCGTGTTGGGCTGGGTGGGCTCGTTGAGCAGGGCGATGATCAGGAACGAGACGAACGCGAACGCGAGCGTGCCGCCCGCCAGGCCGTCGAGGCCGTCGGTGATGTTGGCGCCATTCGAGGACGCGACGATCGCGAACGCCGCGAACGGGACGTAGACCCAGGGCTCGACGGCGACATCGCCCGCGAACGGCACCCGGATCCCGGTGATCTGGTAGGTGCTCTGGATCTGCCAGGCGACGACCAGCGCAACCACCGTCTGCCACAGCAGCTTCTGCCGGGCACGGATCCCTTCGCCGGTGCGCGCGTTCAGGTAGTCGTCGGCCGCGCCCAGCAGGCCCACGAACGCGAGCGTGGCCAGGGGCGCAATGATGCCGCCCTGGGGCGGCCAGCGCAGGACGAGAAAGATCGCGAGGACGACCACGATGATCAGCAGGCCGCCCATCGTGGGCGTCCCCCACTTGACCATGTGGGACTGGGGGCCCTCTTCACGGATCTGCTTGCCGAAACCGGAATGGCTGAGCAGCCGGATGTAGGGTGGCATCAGGATCACGACCAGGGCGAACGCGAGCAGCAGGCCCTGGATCAGCTCGAGGGTCACGGGAGGCGCTCCGGGCCGCCGAGCATCGCCACCAGGTCGTCCGCGACGCGCCACAGCTCCACGCCGTTGGACGCCTTGACCAGGACCACGTCGCCGGCCCCGAGCCGGCCGCGAAGCAACGCCGTCGCCGAGGCTGCGTCGGGCACCGGCAGGACCGATCCGAACGCCATTCCGGCTGCGCGCGCGCCGTTCACGATCCCTTCGGCCGCGCCGCCGATCCCGCCGTCCACCACGACCAGCAGATCCAGCCGCCGCGCCGCCGCCTCGCCAACCGCTCGATGACTCGCCTCGTGCGCCGTGCCCAGCTCGCGCATCTCGCCCAGCACGGCCACGTGGCGCCCAGGGATCCCGGCCAGCAGCTCCAGTGCGGGCAGCACCGATGCCGGTGATGCGTTGTAGGCGTCGTCGACGATCACGACGCCACCGGCCCGAATCAACGTCGAGCGGTGCGGCGCCGTGCCCGCGTCCGCCAGTCCGGGGACGATCTCGTCAAGCTTCATTCCGGCGGCGATCCCAACCGCCGCCGCGGCGAGCGCGTTGTGGACCGCCATCCGTCCGAGCCCGGGAATGGTCACCGCTCGCTCGCCCGCGGACGCGAGCAACCGGAACCGCATCCCGTCGAGCCCCAGCGACCCGACGTCGGTCGCACGCACGTCGGCGTCCTCGGCGAAGCCGTAGGTCACGCTCCGGGCCGCGGTCCGAGCCCCCATCCGGCGCACCCGATCGTCATCCGCATTGAGCACGGCGACCCCGCCGTCGGCCTCGGGCGGCAGCGTCTCGACCAGCTCGGCCTTCGCGTCCTCGATCGAGTCCAGGCTGCCGATCCGCGACAGGTGGACGGGCTGCACGGCGGTCACCACGCCGATCGACGGCCGTCCGATGGCCGCGAGCTCGCGAATCTCGCCGCCCACGTACATCCCCATCTCGAGCACGGCCGCATCGTGCTGGGGTCCCATCCTCAGCACCGTCAGCGGCAGCCCGATCTCGTTGTTCTGGTTGCCCTCCGTACGGAGCGTCGTGAACCGGACTTCGAGCACACCGGCCACCGCCTCCTTGGTGGAGGTCTTGGCGATGCTTCCGGTGATCCCGACCACGAGCGGGTGGAACCGCTGCCGCCAGGCGGCCGCCACGGCATGCAGCCCACGCAGCGGGTCCGCAATCTGGACGACTGTGACGTCGCCGAGCGCCTCGACCGGTGGCTCCCCGAGGGCGGCATCCGGCGCGCGACCGACCAGCAGCGCCGCCGCGCCCGCGTCGACCGCTTGCGTCACGTACCGGTGGCCGTCCGTCCGCTCCCCCGCAAGGGCCACGAACAGGTTGCCCTCCTGTACCTGGCGGGAGTCGACGGCCGCGCCCACGATTCGCCGGCTGCCGCGGTGGAGCAATGTGCCGCCCGTCGCGGCGACCAGGTCATCGGGGGTGAGGTGGGGGGCGGGCACGGCACCGGACGCCGGGGGCATTGACGGGACGTCGCCGTGGCGTTGGTCGCGCGAGCCGGGGCCCGACGACGGTCCGTGGTTCGTCACGGCCGCGAGTGTCGCACAGGCGGCCGTCACGGGCCGGCCGTCGCCCGGCTGTCCGTCGCGCTGCTCGGGCCGGGCGAGGCGGAGACGACATCCGGCGTCGCCGAATCGCCGCCGAGCTGGGTCGGGATCGGACGGGTGTCGGTGAGCAGGTCCGGCGTGTTGATCGCGTCTTGGGCGATCCGCCGGAACAGCTCGAATGACATCACCGGCATCTCGAGCTCACCGAGCCGGGCGACTGTCGGCGTGCCCTCCTCGATGCGAACGGCCACGATCAGGTCGGGATGTCCGGCCTGCCGCCCGATGTACCCGATGAACGAATAGTTGAACAGATTGACCTTCCAGCGGTGATTCTCCGAATCCCAGATCTGCGCGGTGCCGCTCTTGCCGCCGACGTCGAAGCCCGGGATCCGCGTCCGCGAGCGGTAGAAGGGAACCTTGGTCACCACGCGCCTCATCAGCTTGCGCAGCGTCGCCGACAGTCCCTCGGACATCACCCGATCCTTGTAGACGGGCATCGTCTCCGCATTGCCGATCGCCTTCACGACGCGGGGCTGGACCAGCGTGCCGCCGTTGACCATCGCCGCGTATGCCTGCGCCAGCTGGATGGGCGTCACGGCCACGCCCTGACCGAACGCGCCATTGGCGACATCGACCTGCGCCCACGGACGCTGAGCCGGGTCGTGCAGCAGGCCGGGGAGCTCATTGGCGACGTCGATCCCGGTCAGCGACCCGAAGCCCATCTGTCGCCACGTGTCGTACAGGATCTGGGCGGACCGGGCGGTCGTCTTGCCGAGCTTGAGCGCGACCTTGGCGGCAACCACGTTTCTCGAGTAGGCGATCGCATCCTGGTACGTGATCCGGCCCATCGGCCGATGATCGGCGTCATCAACGTGCGACCGCCCGTTGTCGAGGGTCAGCTTGCCCGTGTCGTTGATGACCGTGTTCATGGTGACGGTGCCGCGGCCGAGCGCTGCGGTTGAGGTCAGCATCTTGAACACCGATCCCGGTTCGTACACTGATGACGCGATCGGGTCCATGAACAGCGACGGGGTCTTGGACGCCACGGCCTGGTAGTCGTTCTCGTCGTACGAGGGGTAGCTGCCGTAGGCGTAGATCTCGCCCGTGTATGGGTCCATGACCACGGCCGACGCCTGCTTGGCGCGGTCGGCGATCCAGGTGGCCAGCAGCTCCTGCTCCACCGCGACCTGGAGCGAGGCGTCGATCGTGAGCGTCAGGTCCTGGCCAGGGTATCCAGGGTCGAGCACCGTGGACGTGTCGGGCACCAGGTTGCCGTTCGCATCCTTCTGGCCAGCCACGACCCTGGGCATGCCCGCCAGCTGATCCTGGTAGTACTGCTCCACGCCGTATTGGCCCTGGCCCGCGCGATTGACAAACCCCAGCAGCTGCGCCGCCAGCGTCGAGTTGGGGGCGCCTCCCGGCTGCGGATAGACGCGAACCGGCTGCGGATCGAGCACCAGGCCGCGGAGGGTCGGCTTGTCGCCCGAGCTCAGCGCGCGGATCTCGTCCGAGACGGCGGGATCCAGATCATGTGCGAGCACCTTGTACTGGGCATCAGAGGTCATCCTGGTGGTCAGGTCGGTCGCTGCCTGGCCCTCGAGCCCGAGCACCCGGACCAGCGTTGCCGCATCCTCGGCTCGCTGTTCCGGCGTGAGCCCTGCGGGGTTCGCGGCCAGCAGGTCGCGGGACACGGTCGTCGCCAGCACCACGGTGCCCGTTCGGTCGTAGATCGACCCCCGCGTCGCCGGGATCTTGGAGAGCTTCGATGACTGGCTCACGGCCATGGCCGCGAGCTCGTCGCGCCGGACGACCTGCCAGTACGCCAGCCGCGTGCCGAGCGTCCCCGCCGCCAGCACGAACGCGACGAGGATGATGAGCGCCCGGGCGCGCGAATCGGTCCGACCCAGCATCGTTCTGTTTCCGCCTAGCGAGCCGCGATGACTTCGGGCTCGGGCAACGGTCCGAGGCCATCCTGGATCGCGAGCTTCCGGATCGCGGGCGCCTTGCCCAGCCGGTTCAGCTCATTGCGCAGATCCTCGACCTGTCCCTGGAGCTGTTGCTGGGTGGTGGCCAGGCGGTCGAGCTCGTACCCGGTCGCGGACACGCGAATGTCCTGGGACAGCGAGAAGAAGGCCCCGGCGAAGGCAATCACGATCGCGGCCAGCAGGATGGCCAGCCGGGAAGGACCACGCCGGACCCGGACCGCCGCTCGAACGCGGCGGCGCGGCAGCGCGGGCGCCGTGACCTCGATCCGCGGCCGGCGCGGCAGCGCGATGGTGCGCTGGCGCGCCCCCTGATAGACAGCCATCGTCAATCGCCCAGGAGGTAGCGAAGACGTGGTGCGCGCGGATCCAGGAACGCGAAGCGGTCGACCACCCCGCCGGGCGCTGCTTCATCGAGCGCGAGGGCATGCGATTCGGGTTGGCGATCGCGATCGGTCCGCTCATGCAGCTCGTGCTGACGGCGGCCGTAGCTCTTTCGGCGGTTGGCCTGGTGGCGCTTGCTCACGGGACTTCCTCCTCCGTAAGCGGGGGCCGGCGATTGCCGGTGGACATCGCGGGTAGGGGTCGGCACGCTGTTGGCTCTGGTTCCTCCTTTCGGTTCACTGGTCCTATTGGTCGTTCGTCGTGGCTCGCGTTTCGGTCGGCCCGATCAGGCCGCAAGCCGCTCCGCCGCCCGGAGACGCGCGCTCCTGGCACGCGGGTTCGCTTCGACCTCGGCCTCGGTCGGGGTCATCGAGGGTCGCGTGACGAGCCGCAGCCGCGGTGACCGCCCGCAGACGCACACCGGTACCTCCGGCGGGCAGATGCAGCCGCGACGCTGGGTGTTGAGGAAGCGCTTGACGATCCGGTCCTCCAGCGAGTGGTAGGAGAGGACGACGAGGCGGCCCCCGGGCCGCAGCAGATCGACCGCGGCAGCCAGACCCTCCTCCAGCGCATCGAGCTCCTCATTGACCGCGATCCGGAGCGCCTGGAACACGCGGGTGGCAGGATGGATGCGTCGTGGTCGGCGAGGATTGACCGGGACGACGCGCTCGACCAGCGACGCCAGCTCCTCCGCGCTGCGGACGGGGCTGGCGGCACGCGCCTCGACGATCGCCTTCGCGATCCTCCACGCCGCCGGCTCCTCGCCATACCGGCGGAACAACGCGGCCAGCTCGTCGGCATCGAGCGTGGCCAGCAGCTCGGCCGCGGGCACGCCGCGCGACGGGTCGAAGCGCATGTCGAGGGGTCCACCGGCACGGAATCCGAAGCCTCGATTGCGATCGGCCAGCTGAAAGGAGGACAGACCGAGGTCGAACAGGGCGCCGTCGACCGCGACGAATCCGGCCCCGGGTGCCACGATCGCCAGCTCTCGGAAGTTGACCTGGCGCAGGAC